>Ga0209602_1001543_pt1 | contig 20128 bp, 12 predicted proteins | sample COGITO_mtgs_1205_3_FD_184810 | JGI IMG/M metagenome (GOLD analysis project Ga0209602, IMG submission 184810) | Pelagic marine microbial communities from North Sea - COGITO_mtgs_120524 (SPAdes) (version 2) | ecosystem: Environmental > Aquatic > Marine > Epipelagic ...
AGAATATCATCAGTTGTTATGACAGTTATGGATGGCAATGGAACAGATGTTAGCAGTGAGTTTTTAATATCTAACGATGCTAATGCATCTACTGCTCAATATAAAATATACTTATTAAACAATCCTCAAACATTTCTTGAAGAATCTTCTATAAGAAATTTTACTTGTTCAATTACTATAACATCAACACCTGCATTTACAGGGGATACGCCTGTTGTAACTAATTTTTCTGAAACACTAACACTTCAAAATAACATACCTCAACTTGTTAGTGCTGGAAGTAACACAGGTATAGCTACTATTGTTAGTGGTGTTGGTGGAACTTTCTGGGGTAATGATGGTACTTCTGCAACTGCTAATGCTAGTAGCCCAGGATATAGAAATGGAGGATATATAAATCAAAGTGCTGGAACTGTTGATGGATTCCTTTCAAGAGGTGCATCTATTGAAGTTACTAAAGAATTAAAATGGAGTTTTGTTAGTTGTATAGAAACAACCACAGGTGCTGATATTTCTAGTTCATTGTCCTTAGGCTATGGAGTTGACGGAAACGTAATAGATCTAAATGCAGGCGTTGTTGGCGCCATACCTCTTTATACTAATCAAAATTATTTTGTTGTAGATGCTAACGCTGCTGCTGGTCAATATGAGCTTATATATAGAGTTACAGATGCTAATAGCACTGGTATGGCTTATGAGTATCCAACAAGCGATAACTTAACAAGCTTAATATTCAATATAGCATAACTCGTAAAAAACAATAAAACTAAGTAATAATTATATGGGAGCGATATTAGAAATTAAATACTTTAACGCGTTTTGGACTAAAAAACTTAAAACAGGAATACCATACATAATCGACTGGAGTAGTGGAACAAACCCAGGCCCTGTTCAGTTTGGCGATGCAGTACAAGGGTTAGGTAATCAAGGTTTAAATCAAGACCCTAATGGACCTGGAGGAAATGGAGACTTTTGGGATGTATTTAGCAATAAAGCTGCTGATAGTTTAAGATATAATTTATATATAGAAGACTCTACTATAAGGGGTGGTTATGGAAATACTAGTGTTGACTATGGTGTCAGAGCTTATTTAGATGAAGAAACTCCTGTTCAAGAAGTAAGATTTAATTCTTTAATATATTCTGGTGTTTATAACTCTAGAACATCTGTTAATAATACTAATATTTTTTCTATAGCAGAAAACATTACTAGATCTCTAGATCCAGCAAGTGGAGCAATACAAAAACTTTACGCTGAAGATACTAACTTAATTATATTTCAAGAAAATAAAGTTAACAGAGCTTTAATAGATAAAGATACAATATATACAACCGAGGGTGGTACAAGCACATTACCTCCAGGTGTTGTTATTGGTCAGATAGTTCCTTACTTAGGTGAGTTTGGTATAAGCCAAAATCCTGAGTCTTTTGCGGTATACGGCTTTCAAAAATATTTTGCAGATAAAGATAGAAGTACAATTTTAAGATTATCTAGAGATGGTATTACGCCAATAAGTAAATATGGTATGACTAGCTTTTTTAGAGATGAGTTAAAGAAGATAGATAATAATTTTAAAGATTATTATATTTCTGCTAGTAGATCTAAAAACTCTGGTGGAACTTTCACAGCTATAAACATTACTACTTCCAGTATACAAGGTTCAACTGGAGAAACAGGCAGCTTGCAAATAGGCAGTGGGTTTCAATACTCAAGTAATGGAGTAAATTTTTTACCAGATCCAACTGATCTTTATATAGTAGATATACAAAGCCCAGCGATAGGCGTGCCTAATGATACTACTATAACTTTAAATAAGCCAGTTACTTTAACTAATGAAACTAAGTTTAGATTTACAACACCTGATAGAGGTAGAATACAAGGTGGTTACGATGTTCACTCTTTAGATTATTTAGTTTCTTTACAGCAAAACTCTGCTTTTATAAGTAATGATGTTTCAACTTACCAAACACTAAACTTTAACGAAAGTATAAATGGCTGGACAAGTAGGTTTTCATTTAAACCTACCAGAATATTCAGTGTAGAAAATACATTTTTTACTGTTAATATAAAAGATCTTTATATTCACTATGATGAAACAACTGCTAATAATAGAGGTTTTTGGTATACACAGCCTTATAATTCTTCTAGTGTAACTTTTATATTTAACAAAGAGCCTTTAGCTAGTAAAAACTTTAACACTGTAAGCTATGAAGGTGCTAGCGGTTGGTCTATAAATTCTTTTGATGGTGACTCTGAGGGTGAAGACTTTATGAAAACTATAAATAGTCAAAACTTATATGAGAGTTTTCAAGATAAAACAGATGTAGTTTATAGCTATTTACAAGGTAGATATGAGTCTTACGCACCTAATAATACTGGTCTTTTAGCTACGCAACCTCCTTACGAGTATGCTGGCTTTAATAGAAAAGAAAATAAGTATGTTGCTGCTTTAGTACAGAAACAAACTGATACGTCAGATACATCGACTTATCCACCTAGACCAGGAGAAGTAATATTTGGCAATCAAATGAGTGGTATAAAAGGTTATTTTGCGACTGTTCAAATGTCAACAGATACAATTACACAGCCTGGTGGTGAAAAAGAAATATTCTCTGTAGCGTCAAATGTTATCAGAACATCTTAAAATTAAAATATGTTATTAAAAAATCTTAAAACAAAAAAATCATGCCAATAGGAATTACTTTAATGGCTATAGGTGCAGGAGCTCAAGTCGTAAGTGGGTTAATTGCTACTAAAAGAGCCCACGATATGGCATCAGACAATGAAGCTCTTTTAAGTAATATAGAAGACTTTGAAAGACAGCCTATAACAAACCCATATAGCGATGTGCAAGCTTATCAATACGAAGATCTTTCTGACACGTTTAATAATCCATATAATAATTTAAAAGTAGCAACTCAAGCTGCTGAGTTTCAAGCTCAACAAACTGACCAAGCTTTAGCAAACACTTTAGATACCTTAAGAGCTGGTGGTATGGGAGCTGGTGGAGCTACAGCGTTGGCTCAAGCAGCTGCACAAAGTAAACAAGGTATATCGGCTAGTATAGAACAACAAGAAGTTCAAAACCAAAAATTAAGAGCACAGGGAGAAGAAGTGCTACAACAGAGAATTGTATCTGAAAAATCAAGAGTTCAAGCAGGCGAAGCCGCTGAAGCTGGTAGAGTTCAGCAATTAGTAGGTAGAGGAAAAGAACTAATGTTTAACGCTCAAGAAGATAGAGACAATATAGAACTAGATAGAATGCAGGCATTGTATGATAACGCTCAAGCTCAACAACAGCAATACAGAAATGATGCATCTGCAGCGTTTACTGGCGCAATTAGTTCTTTAGGTAGTATTGGTGGATCTATGATGGCACAAGAACAGTTTGATGCTCAACTTGGTGCTGGAATGTTCAATACCCCTGTAAGCAATACATACAACACTACTAATATTACCAACCCTCCACCTAAAAAACCTTAAAAAATAATATGGGAACTTATAGACAACCAGGATTAGTACTAGATAAGACACATGAGATTGTAAATCAAGGCATAGATGAAACTGTAAAAGGTTTAGCTAAAAGCATGGAGCTTAATAGACAAAACGCTTTAAAACAAAGAAAAGAGTCAGAAAAAAGAAGAATAAAAGATAGAAAGTTACAATTAAAAAGTGAAAAAGAAATTCTTGAAACTAAAACTAAAAACGCTCAAATAGGTAACGTTTTTACTGGAGATAGACAAAAAACACCTAAAGGACAAGTTTTTGCTATAGATGTTAATACTGGTAAAGCAAGCTTAACAGACACAAAAAATTTAAGTGATAAAAATAGCCCGTATTACTTAGGTGATGTAAATTCAACTGATGACGAACTACAAGATTTAGTCGACAACTACGTCGGAGAAGGTGGTATAGAGTGGTCTATGCAAACTGATTTAACTTTTGCTGTAGATCAAATGGCAAAGTACCCTTATGAGTCTCCAGAAAGAGACTATTACAGAAACCTATCTGCGCAGATGATTAAAGAAATGCCAATACTTACTGGTATTATAAATAATAATGCTCAATCAAATATGAAAGCTTATACGTTTGATGGAAAAATATTACCTAATGTGGCTGGTCAGGAAGGATTACTTTTACACGATGGTAAGCCTAATTGGGATTTAAGAGCTAAAATGGATAAAGATATAGCTTTTAGTACAAATCCAGGTAGATTTACATCTATAATGCCTAATGACCTAACGGGTGATGGTACTACTGCTATTAGATATACAGATGAAAATGGCCAATCTTTAGATATATCTTACAAAGAATATAAAGAGTTATTAGAACAAGGTGGTAGTTTAATGGGTGTTACCAAAAGAAAACCTTACACAGAAATGGTAAAGCTGGTTTGGAATAAAAATATTAAATCGCAATATGTTAAAACTAAAGAAACATATACTGAGTCTCAACAAAAAAATAATACTAAAATAACTGAAAAAGAAGTTATTGAGAGTTATGAAGACGCTAATGAAAATGCCAAATTACAAATATCAAATTGGATAGATTCTGGAGGTATTGATAATGAAAGAGGTAGTATACCAGGTTATAACTATGCTCAAAACCATTGGCAAATGATGGGTGGACCAAACGGCGATGATGATATGGGAGTATGGACTGGAAGTGACGAACAAAAAGCTAGAGCTAAAGAATTAATGTGGGAAGATACTAAACGTATGTTTGGTAAAGAAACTTCAATATCTAATTATGGTGTTAATGAATCTGAGTATAAGAAATCTAAATTAACAAAACCTGAAATAGCTGCGTTAAAAATAGCAGAAGAAGATGGTATAACTCTTTACCCTTTTGCAGCAGGAGCAAGTGAGGATGAAAAGAAAGATACTAAAAAGAGAAAACTTAAAGAAATAAATATAGCTTTAGGATTACCAGAAGACAATATAAAAATAGACTTAAAAGATGTAAAAAATAATTTTAGTAAGCTAAACGCAGATAATAATTTATTAGCTGTAAACTTATTAAATTCAATGAATGCATCTCCAGGCACGAGTGGAAAACTATATTACCAAGGTCTTGAAATAGCTGACAGTTTACCACAAGGAGCTGACTTAGACGCTACTTGGAAAAAAGTTGGAGCTTCATACGAATCTATAGATCTTCTTGATTACCCAGCTTTAGAAAAAGAGTTATTAAATGCTATAACCGCTTCTAAACAATATCAAAGTGTTAAACAGTCAAACATAACACCATATACAGACACATATGATTTAGGATCTGTAGATAAATTAAACGAAATAGATTTTTCAAATCCAGAAGCTTTAAGAAGCTATTATCAATCTAATCAAACATAAGAATGACCCAACAAGAATATGCTAATGACTTATTAAGACAAGGAATATCAGAAGATGAATTTGTTTTAAAAATGCAAGAATATAAACCTGAAGACAATTTTATTGTTGAAGAGGAAGAAGTTGTTGATGTAGATGAAAAGACTAAAAAGGAAAAAAGAAAAGAAAAAAGAAAAAACAAAAAGTTAGAAGTAGAAGAAATTGTACAACCAACTCCAACCGGTTTCGATGCTTATGAACTAGAAGTTATTCAAGATGCTACGGGTAAAACTATGCCTAATATTTTAGACATAACTCCTCCACCAACCACCACAATTGTAAACGGTCAAGAAGCAGGAAATTTAGAAGAGGTTGATAAATTTAATAATATTAAAGATTTTGTAAAAAGATCCGACTCTCTTGATAAAATGCTAGGTCATAAGAAAAGACCTGAACTAATAGAATCAACTTATGGCACTTTAGACGCTTCTGGTGATGATTTAAAAGACTCTGAGGATACTTTTGAAGATTTTATGTTTAGTACTATAGAAGCTAATAAAACTTCAACAGACGCTGAGTTAGTAAAAATAATTTCAGATCAACTAAATAGAAAAAATCTAGGTGATTATCAATTTCTTAGAAAAGAATTTAACTCTATTGATAACAATAAAGAGCAAGTAGCAAAAGGTATTTTAAGAAGCTATAAAATAGATAAAGGTGGGTATAAATTAAGTAAAATAGCTCAAATAAAAACAGAAGATCCTATTGCAAAAGTAGAGGTTAGTGATGAAGACTCCAAAGAGTTAGGCATTTATAATAAACCTACAAAATATAAAACAACTAAAATAAACCTTGATCCAGGTACGAAAGTTCCTGATGGGTTTAAAAAAACAGCTATTCCAGGTCAGTATGTAATAAAACAAATAGTACCACAAGAAGAAGCTAAACGGTACGTAAATCAATATGTTAATGAAGAGGGTGACATTATTATGGGTGAACCATACGACATGAACACCAACTTAAAAGATGTTAATAACTTCTTGCAAGGAGATAGACCCATGGCGTCCGAACAATACTTGGAAAACGAGGTTCAAGCTCAATCATTTTATATTAATAAAATAGAAGATTTAAATTCTGAGTTAGAAGCTGCTCAAACTACAGAAGATAAAAACAAAATACAAGAAGCTATTAATCAAACTCAAGAAAATCAAAACTCCGCTTTAGTTAAGTATAATACTTTAGTCAACACTTTAAGCCTGAGTAGAGCGGGTGAGTTATCAAGTGGAGATTTTTTTGAGCTAGTTAACCAGTTTGAAGGTAGAGTAGGAGGCGCGCTTAAAGATCCCCTTTGGTATAGCAACAATTGGAATAATGTTGGAGCAGGTTTTAAAAATAAAACTTTTAAAAATAAAATACAAAGTTTAAATGATAATTTTTCTGCTTATGGATTTGGTTTTGAATATTCTAATAGAAATTTTTCGTCAGGTAGAAAGAACAGCACTAGAGTTGGTGATAGTATAATAGCAGTTAAAAATCCACTTTATTTAGATGGTAAAATTGATTTTGTTGAGACAGCAAAAGCACTTGGTTATAAAGATAAGAAAAGTTCCTCAATTAATGAAAAAGGTAGAGCTTTAGACTGGCTAAGTCAAAATAACTTTTTAAAAGCTGTAGAAGTAGATAAAGGTATAGGTAGTGTTTTTAGACACTTAAACAACGATCCTGATTCTTATATACTTGGGGAAGACCCATATAGAACTAGAGATGAAGTTGTAGACATGATGGAGTGGGTTAGAGAAAATAAAGGTGAATATAGCACAGAAGTAAAAGCCTCTCCTAATTCTTCTGGTATAGTATCAGAAAGAAATGCATCAGCCACAGGTCTTGCTCAACAAAAAGAAACTAATGCTGTTAAGGGTAAGCTGCAAAAAACTCTTAAAAATACTGCTAAACAACTTCCTAAACTCACTAGTAAACTGCAAAAAATACAACAAACTATAAACGAAAAGGAAGAAGATATAAAAGGTTTAGTAATTGATGTTGAAAACAGAAGATTAAATTCAGAAACTACTGCAGATAATATTAAAAAAACAACTGCGTCTTTAAAGGCTGATTCAAAAACTATAGAAAGTGAATATAGACAAAAAGAAGCTGTAGTTGTAGAAGAGATAAAAGAATTAAAGAACTCTTATCAAAAATTAATAGACAACGCTAAAACAGAAACTGAACAAATAATATTTGTTGAAGAGTTTAATTCTAAGCAGCAACAAATTGTTGACAACTTCAAACCAGAACATGACAATTATTTATCTAAAATAAAAGATTGGGAACAAAGAAGAAATGTTGTTACTGAAGAATATGAAAACTACAAAGTTCAATTTGCAGAAGACGAAGTTGAATTTAACAAGTTAAATGAAAAGTATAAAGATTTAAATGTATCTATAGCTGATTTTAAGAATACGAGATTAACTCTTTTAAACGTGTTCGACAACATAGAAGCTAATCAATTAGCTGCTTCTATACTTAATACAAGAACAATGTTTGACTTAGATCAACAGGCTAAGTCTATGGAAAAAGCAGAAGGCTCTGGTAATTGGTTTAAAGCTATAAGAAACTCTTTTATAAATGACTTTATGACAACAACTGCTGGTAGGACTATTGGCTGGGGTAATATTGCTTCTTACTTTTTAGAAGCAGAAAAAGCTATTAAAGAATCTTTTAATGCTTGGGATGATGCAGATCAAAAATCTTATGACTATTACAATAGTAATATAAAATTTTCACAGGCGCAAGCTAATAGAGAAGGCAAAGCTATAGCTGAAATATTTTCAAGTAAAGACATAGATAATAACTACACTCAAGCTTTTGCTGAAAGCACTATGGGAGGTATAGCCAATACTATAGTTACAATGTTTGCGTCTACTATGGCTCAAGGTGGTAGATCAGGTATAAATCCATTTTCAAAAGGATGGGCTGGAGCTAGTAAATTGTCTGCTAGTTTTCTAGGTAGAGGTTTTTATAATTTAAATATGTCTAACAGTTTAGACAAACTAGAAACTGCTAAATCAAGCTTTGTAGACAATAGAGCTAATAAATATATACAACAAGGTTATGATGCTAATAAAGCTAAACAACTTGCATTAAAAGAGTATAACGAAAAAGATACTAATATGTCAAGACAAGTATACTTGACAACGCAAGCAACTGTTGAAGGTGCTCTTGAATATGTAGGAGCTAGAATACTAGGAGGAGGATTAAAAATAAGTGGAAGAGCTGCTAAAAAAGTTACTGACTACGTAATGAAAGTGCTTCCTAAAGGCAAGTACACAGCAAAAACTTTAAGAGCTGAGATTATAAAAGTTCTTGGTCCAAAACTTACTTCTTATATATACTCAGCAGGTTTAACAGCGGGTATGGGTATTGATGAAACTACTACAGAATTTTTACAAGAGTTTTCTAGTATAGGGTTAGATAATGCTTATGATCACATAACTGGTATAGAAATGGAAACTCCAGATATTACTAGTGATGAGTTTAGAGATGACATGATTCATTTAGCTAAAGTATCTTTTGGCTCTGCAGTTATTTTAGGTGGTTATAGTGCGGTTGGCCAAGGTCAAAACATGCGAATAGATTTAAAAAATAATCTAAAAGATGCTTACGCAACTGAGTTAAGAGCGAGAGACATGACTAACATGATGCGTAATGAAAAAATGGTTAATACATACAAACAAAACCTTCAAAACCAATTAAATGATGAAGCTAATCCTATGGATATTAATGAGTATCAAAGGCAATTAACTAATCTTAATAACACAGTTGAAGCTTTTAAATCTATTGAAACAGATTTTAATGGTGTTTCTACTGTTCAAATGGCGAACATTCAATTAGACATTAATAATTTAAAAACAGAGTCAAAGCAAGAGACAATTTCAGCTGCTAGAAAAAATGAAATTAAAGAAGAAATTAAAACTTTAGAAGCTCAGCAAATAGAAATTCACAACAATCCTAATAGTAAAGCTGAAATAAAAGATAGAGGAAAAGCTTATGAGTACAATGTAGAAACAGCTAAAGTTATAGCTGATAAAACAGGTGCTGATGTTATAGTTGCTAAGTCAATTGAAGAATTTACAGATAAGACCTTAGAGATGGGTGAAGATTTAAGAGTTATTGATAAAGACGGTAAAACAAAATCTTATGAAGGTGGTCAGTTGTCTGATGGTTTATTTTTAACTGATGGAAAAACTATAATAATAAATGAAGAAGTAGCTAAAGATCTAGGTAGCATATCCGCTGGTACTCACGAGGTTCTTCACTTTATAACTCAACAGGCTTTTCAAGATAACACTAAAGACAAGTCTTCTATAATTGAAGAGTTTAAAAATAATCTTTCAGACAATGAGTTTGCTATAGTTGAGGCAAGAATAGAAAAAAATTACTCAGGAGAAGATTCTAATACTGAAGAATGGTTTAATGCTTTTCACGATGCTGTAGTTAGTGGAGATATAAAATTTAAAGACAATGTATTTACTAAAATAGGAGGTTTTATAAGTAATAAAGTATTCTCTCCTTTAGGTTTAAAAAGTGGATTTGGATCTGGAAAACAAGCTTACAACTTTATCAAAGACTATAGTGTAGAAACTAGAGAAATTATAGAAGGTAAAAGAAAGCCAGGTGAATTTAGCGAGAAAGTAACTGAAGTTATAGATAAACTTCCAAAAGCAAAAACAGGTAAAGCAACTGAAAAAGTAGCTAAATCTTCTACTATAAGAACTACACTAGATGAATTAGTTCAAAACCCTGATGGAAGTAGAAAATTTAATAATAAAAATGAGTTTCAAACTAGTGAAGAGTTTGGAAAAATGTGGGAGGAGATAGGTAGAGAAGGTACTGAAGACAGTCCTAACATATTTGAAGGAACAATAAGATCTATAGGTAAAAAATCTGGAGTTCCTGATATAGCTATAAATAATTTTGTAACTAAAGTAAAGCAAAGACTTCAAAACAAATCTATGGGTGCTACTGAAAAAGGTGGCTTTGACCCAAGTAAAAACGAAAGTTTATTTGGTTATTTCTTTGGTAAGAACAAGTCAGGACAAACTTTAGTTCAGTTAGCTACTGGAGATGTTGCTAACACTTATAAGAAGCAGCCAAAAGGCCCTTCAATGGATCAAACTAATCAAGATGGAAAAACATATGAGTTTGAAGATACAACTATTGATTTAATCAAAGATATAGATGAAGGTAATACACAAGCTCCTAAGTCTAAGCTTCGTAGAAACCTTAAGTTACCAGGTAATCAAAAAATTGGTGAACAAGAGATTAGTGAATTAGAAATAATAGCAGACGAGGTTTTAAAAGATCCATCACTTCCAGACCCTAGTGATAAAACTTATAAGAAAACTTTTGATAAAATAGCAGGTAAAAAAGCAAAAGCTTGGGTTATTTCAAACGTTTTGGGAGGTAGAAATAGGCAAGCTTACGTAGATTCACTCGCTGATAATACAGCGGCGCTGTTTAATAGTAAAAACTTATCTATACAATACTTATATCAAGCTGAAAGAAGCGAGAAAAATAAAAGATTTGCTAAGCTTAATAAAAGGTTAACTACTCAAGAAGATATAAGAAAGTACAAAAACTCAGGTGATGTATACGTCTCTAACGAGGCTCAAGGTGTTGACCTATATGATAGGCTTGATACTAAACCGTTTCAAGTAAAAGACTTTTACATAGGTAATCAAACTCCTCAAACTGTTAGTAACAAGAAAAATAAACTAGCAGAAGAAATAGGGGCTAATTTAATAAAAGATATAACACCTCAAACAGCTATAAAAGGTAATATTCCAGTAGGTGTAAGATCAAAAATAGGTGAACAAATACAAAGAGATCCTTCGTTGTTGTTTAGTTCTACAATATCTCCAGAAAGTTTTAACATATTAAATCAAGTGTCTCAAGATAGAAGCATAAATGATGTATTAGAAACTTTAAAAATAGCTAGTAAGGTAACTATAAATAATAAAAACAGAATTAAAAAACAAAAAGAGTTATTAAAATCTATAAAAGATTTTGGACTTAACTCTCAAGTATTTAAAGCTGCTAGCTTTTCATCTGCAGGTGCTTTGAGAAGAAGGGCAGGAAAAGATTCCAAGTTAGATAAATGGTTAAGTAATAATCCTCAAATAAAAAGTAAGCCAAACGATGTATTTTACGAATTAAGTGATGGTAATTTTATAAAAGGAAAAAAAGGTAAAAATAAACGAGGTGGTGTAGTGATAAAACCACCAACTTTAGAAAATATAAAAGCATATGCTATAAAAAACAACTATGATCCTAAGGTTAAACTAGAGCCTAAGAACAATAAATTATACTATGGCACAAGTGATCCAGCTTATAAAACAGCTTTAAAAGCCGCTGAAATAAATGATAAGAAAAATTCACCTTTTAAAACATCAAAAATAAACCCACCAAAAACTGGATTAACAAAAGAATTTTTAGAAAAAAACGAAGAAAAATCAGAGTTAAATATGAAAGCTTTGGAGTCTGTTTTTTACCAACTAAACGATGCTGTCAATAAAGGCGTAGAAGTAACAGATAAAAACGGAAATAAGAAAACCATTAAAATGCCAATTGAGGTTGCAGCAACAATAATAACTTCTAGCTATCAAGCTACAGGAGGTTTAGTTAAGATAGCGGCTCCTTTTAAGTATGTCACAATGGTTGATGGAAAGCCAAGTTTTAATTTTGGTGAAGGAAAAAATAGAAAGACAAGTCCAAATGATAAAGCTTACAGAGAAGAGCACAACCCTCCTGCCTCTGTTGTTTCTGGACATATGATATGGGCTATTCAAAATAACAAGGCTAGAGAAACAATGCCTTTTATAAAAAAGAATTATTACCAAACTCAACTTTCTAAAGCTGATGACACAAAATTAGATAATGCTAAGTTAGATGCTACACTTGTAGAGGGTAAAAACTTATTTGATAATCCAATAACAAGGTTTACTAAAGCTGGTATAAACTTGAATACATTAGTAAATCCTATTACTGGTAAGTCAATGGCAGAGGAAAACAACGTAGGTGTTCCTAAAAAATTCCAGCTAAATAATGAAGTAGTACAGTTTCAAAACAAGTTAATAGATCAACAAGTAGAAGGTTTAATAACTAAAGAACAGGCTAAAAAAGAAATAAAATTATATACTGAGTCTGGATTAGGTACTTCTCAAAAATCATCTACCATATCAAATGCAAACCTTCTTGAAAATAGTAAAGTTATAAGCTTAAACGAATCAAACATGACAATGGAAGAAGTGTTGAGTAAAGCTGCTACTATTGATGCTGCTTTGGAAAATGCCAATGCTTTGAACAAGCCTGTAAAGAAAATTAGAATATTTGATTTTGACGATACTTTAGCAACTACTAAATCAAACGTGTTATTTACATCACCAAATGGAACTGAAGGTAGTTTAACAGCTGAAGAGTTTGCAACTGATGGAAAAAACTTATTAGATCAAGGCTATGTTTTTGATTTTTCTGAATTTAATAAAGTTACAAAAGGAAAACCAGGGCCACTACTTGACTTAGCTAAAAAAATACAAGAAGCTAGAGGAACAGAAGATGTGTTTATATTAACAGCTAGAGCACCTGAGTCTCAGTTAGCTATTAAAGAATTTTTAGATGGAATTGGTTTAAATATACCATTAAAAAATATAACTGGACTAGGTAATTCAACAGGTGCTGCTAAAGCTAATTTTGTAATAGATAAAGCAGCTGAAGGTTACAATGATTTTTATTTTGCAGATGATGCTATTCAAAATGTAAAAGCTGTTAAAGATGCTTTAAATGTTATTGATGTTAAGTCTAAAGTTCAACAAGCAAAAGTTAAAAAGAGTTCAACTTTAAGTACTGATCTTAACATGATATTAGAAGAAACTACTGGTGTTGATTTTTTCAAAGAGTACTCTGCAGCTAAAGCAAAAACAATTGGTTCTAACAAAGGTAACTTTAAGTTTTTTATACCTTACTCTGCTGAAGATTTTTTAGGTTTAATTTATCCTACATTATCTAAAGGTAGCAAAGGAGATGCTCAAATGGCTTGGTATAAGGAAAATTTACTAGATCCCTATAACAAAGCAACACAGAATTTATCCACAGCTAGAATAAACTTAATGAAAGACTTTAGAGCTCTTAAAGGTAAATTAAATGTTCCTAAAGATCTTAAAAAGAAAAACGATAATGGTTTCACAAACGAGCAAGCTGTTAGAGTTTATTTGTACACAAGCATGGGTTATGATGTACCTGGCTTAAGCAAGGCTGATTTAAAGACATTAAACGATATTGTTGGTCAAGATGCTAAGCTTAGAGTTTTTGCTGAGAAAATATTAGAAATAACTAAAGGAGATGGCTATGCTAAGCCTGGTCCAAGCTGGTTAGTAGGAACTATAACTACTGACCTTGTTGATTTAATAAATACCGAAAAAAGATCTAAATATTTAAGTCAGTGGCAAGAAAACGTAGATGCTATATATTCTGAGAAAAACTTAAACAAGCTAGAAGCATTGTATGGAACTAAGTACAGAGAAGCTTTAGAAAGCTCTTTAGCTAGAATGAAAAGTGGTAAAAATAGATTATCCACAGGCAATAAATTAGAAAATAGAATACTAGATTATGTAAATGGATCTGTAGGAGCTATAATGTTCTTTAACACTAGGTCAGCAGTTCTTCAAACAATATCTTCTATAAATTTTGTTAACTGGAGTTTTAATAATCCACTAAAAGCAGGTGCTGCATTTGCTAATCAACCTCAATATTGGAAAGACTTTGTAGAATTAATGAACTCTGATTACTTAGTAGATAGAAGAAATGGTTTAAAAATAAATATTGCTGAAAATGAAATAGCAGATGCCGCTTCAACTAGTAAAAATAAAGCTAAAGCAGCTATGAATTGGTTGCTTTCTAAAGGTTTCTTACCAACGCAGTTTGCTGATAGCTTTGCTATTGCTTCTGGTGGCGCTACGTTTTACCGTAATAGAATAAATGATTTAGTTAAAAACCAAGGAATGTCTGAAGCTGATGCTAAAAAACAAGCCTTACAAGAGTTTAGAGATATAGCTGAAGTTTCTCAACAGTCTTCTGACCCAAGTAAAATATCAGCTCAACAAGCTAGTAACCTAGGTAGATTATTTCTAGCATTTGCAAACACTCCAATGCAGTACAATAGAATAATAAAAAGATCTGTACAAGACTTAGTTAAAGGTAGAGGTGATGCAAAAACTCATGTTAGTAAAATAATATATTATTCGTTTGCGCAAAACGTTTTATTCAACGCGTTGAGAGAGGCTGTATTTGCTTTAGACTTTGATGATGATGATGATGAAGCTGAAGCTGCAAAAGCTAAGAAATACAATCGTATAGCTAATGGCATGTTAGATTCTATGTTAAGAGGTGCTGGTATTGCTGGTTCAGCAGTGGCGGTAGTCAAAAACTTTTTAATGGATATTTACGAAAGATCTGGAAGACAAAGGCCAGAGTATGTAGATTCAGCTTATAAGTTGTTACAATTTTCACCACCTATAAGTTCTAAAATATCTAAAACTAGACAAGCATTGTGGGAGTTTGATAGCAAGAAAAGAAGAGAAGAAATGAAAAACAAAGGCTTTGCTTTAGATAATCCTGCTTATGAAGCTGCTTCAAAAGTTGTATCTGCTACTACAAACTTTCCATTAGACAGAATGTATGCTAAGATTAATAATATTGAAGCTGCCTTAGCTGACGATTCAGAGACTTGGCAAACTGTAGCTATGTTGGCTGGTTGGCCGGAGTGGGAAATAAAACCAGAAAAAGAAAAATCTAAAAGCGGTTTAAAAATTAAAGGTGGTATAAAAGTAAAAGGCGGTATAAAAATTAAGAAAAGTATAAAGTTAAAATAAGGAACAAAAAAGATACTGGGCACCATACCCAAAGTTCCTGTAACCAAAAAAGGGGAAGTCGTAATGACCTCCCCTTTTTATATTTTAACTGTTACAGTATTCACAAATACCGCCTAGACAAAGTCCGCACATATCATTTTATTTTAAAATTTATAAGTAATTCCTACAGCTACAAAAAATCCTCCAGTAGCTATAGCTAATGTGTTAGGATTTAAATCAAACTGTGGTGCATGTGGATGCCACATCATGTATGAAGTCCCTGCTGTCATTAAGCTAAGACCTCCAATTATTGCTAACTTTCTCATGTTATTTCACAATTATCACCTGCACAAGCTAATTCTCCTGCAAGATCTGTTTCATCTTCTGTTTCTACAATCTTACTAAGATCAACATCTTTTAGATGTTTCATAGCCATGTCATATTGTACTTTGCTTATATCTTCAAATGGTGCTTGAGTATATGTACCACCATCATAAGGCAATACAGATAAGCCGTTATAATGATCTCTATTTTCCCACATCCATTTTCCAGCTTGATCCCATTCTGTTTGCTTTAAACTAACAGTAGCTGAAACATTATGAGTGTTAGATCCTTTTCTATGGCCAGGTACAATCCACTCTTGAGCAACTTTCTTTATTCTTTCAAACAAATCAAAAGGTGATTCCAATCTTAATATAGAACCTTCAGGCGCTTTTTGTGGTATACTAATTACAGCAGTATCATGAGGTCTAAAAAATTCATCTTCAACTAATTCAGGATGATGTTTAGACAAATGCTTATACATAGATTCGTTTTTACCAACTCTGATCCTACGTGTGTAATAATCATTATGCCATGCGTGAATACCAGATGAAGTTCCTAATGCCAGAGATGTTGTCCCAGCAGGCTTCACGGTTGTACATCTTGCAGCTGGATTAATACCGATAGCTTTAGCTGTTTTTGTATTTTCTCGTTTTACTATACTTGCAGCTTCCTTCATATCCAACTGCAGCACAGCGGCACTCCCTATTCCTGTCATTGACACACCGATAAGGGCGTCCTTCTCTGTCGTATCTTTCCATATATCTCTTAAGTAATGAAAGTCAGTGTAACCAGCCTGTAAAGTTCCTATGAAACTAGCTTGCTTAACTCTATAGTTAAAATCTTCTTGTGACTCAAGATCACTAGCATTTACTTCACATAGGTTACAAAACTGAAAAGGTCTTAATGCTATTTCACAACAAGGATTAGTACCCCAGTCTTTATCGTTGTTAAGGTATATGCCAGGTTCACCTGATCCTGATAACTCTACACGCTTCCATAGGTCCATAAAAAACTCTTTAGTTACTTTATGTCTCATAAGAACAGCTGAGTTATTAGCTCTACCTCTTTGCGGATTTGTCTCCCACCAAGTTCCTGACTTACAGCTAATCATTTCATTGTCTTCAGCTGAAAACAAACTAATTAAAGCAGCTCTACGAATACCACCAGCTAACACCGAGTCAGCTATGTGACAAACTATATCGTGAGCTTCAACGGTAGTTAATTGTGTTCCATCTTCTTTAGCATCTAATATACCTTTAATCTTTAGTATACACTCTTTCAATGGTTGAGGTCCTGGTGCTTTACCACCTGAAGTAACTAACTGCGCTCCTTTTGGTCTAATATCTGAGTAATCAAACTCTACAGTAGAACTTCTTTTCTCACCCATATAAGACTTCATTAACACTTTAATAGCATCTCCCCAGCCTTCAATACTATCACCAATTAAAAACCTTCTAGTTCTTTTAGCATAAGGTTGATTAACTGGTGGCATTTTTTTTACGTGATGATTCTGTACAGAGTATCCAACACCGGTTCCTCCAAGTAACAAGAACATGGTTTCGTGAAACGAATCAATGTGATCAATTGGTAGATAAGCGCAGTTATACACGCGATTAGGGCTAATTTCAATCGGTTTGCCTCCGAATTGTAACGAACGCATGCTTGGTAAAATCTTTTTATCATATACTAGTTTATAAGCCTCATTTATTTTTTCTGCAAGCTCTGGATATTTTTTAATATGCATCGCTTTGTTTCTATCTACTAGTTCTACCCAAGTCTCTCTACGATTTAACTCAGGAACGAACTTAGCGTACTTCATGTACACTGTTATATCACTTAGTATTTTGTTCGATAACTCCATCTTTCTTTTCTTTTTCTAATTTGTCAGCTTCTTTTTTTAAGAACTCTATAGCCTTATCATAGCCTGGTATTAATTTTACAGTTTCTAAAGTACCCATTGCAGTAGTACTAAGTATATTCATTTCATTTATCATTTGTTGCACAACTCTTGTTAATGCCGCAATTTTATTCTGCATCTCTAGCAGAGTACTTTCTTTCATACTTTATTAATTCTTTATATTTTAAATATCCTTTAGATGCTATACTCCAATCAATAAATTTTTGCAATTGACGTTCAGCATATTTTCTTCTTGCTAGATCTTTCTTTTCCCAAGAATTAAGTTCACGGTTTCTTCGCATTCCTTTTGATTTTGAGGTTTGTATAACGTAACACTCGGTAAGTGTTTATGTACATAAGCTTTAAATAACTTCCAACGTATGGGAAAAGATTCATTAGGACGTCCTTTACATTCAATAATAAAATTATTTCCCACAAAATCTGGAGTATACTTAATATTAAGTATTTTTTTATTACCTCTATTACGGTACTCTCCTTTTCCGTTTCCTTGTCTTTCATATGCTTCTTGTTCAAAGTTAAAAGAAGGGACAAGCTCGTAAGTTTGCCCCTCATATTGTGACTTTATCTTAGCTTTTTTAAGTGCTATGTACATGTGTTTTTCTAGACCTGACTGGAATTTAATTCCATCATGCTCTACCTTCTTTGATCTTACTGGACCTTTCTTTTTGCTATACCGGCGCGCCATAGTCTAAATCATCTGCGTGACTAGGATGTGGTGGTCTAAAAGACTCATGTAAAGGTTTGTTAACGCCTAATATGTTTTCTTTATCATCTTCTGCTAACTCTTCACGTGCAGCTTGAATATAAAGAATAGCATCCATAAGCTCTTCTTGTATATCGTTTAAATAACCGCCAAGATCTTTATGCTTACCAGTTCTTTCATCGTGTAATGTTCTGCCATATTTAGCATAGCCAACATCTGAACGTTTAACGAACTTATCGCAGACTCTTTCCACAACAGGATCTCTGAATAATATAGTCTTACTTTTCATCTTTAACAAATGTTCCGTTAACCATTTTACCAGTTCTTTTAGATATAACCTTGTATGCAGCATCGATACACTCTTCAATAGTTGTACCGCCAAGATGAGCCATATTAGTTAATACTACAACCATATCGCCAATAGCATCTACAAACTCTTCATCATCATTTTTAAGTACAGCTCTACCTAATTCACCAGCTTCTTCCATAAGCTTACAGAACTGAGTTTTAGTATCGCCTTTAGTATAAAGACCTCTTTCACCTGCCCAGTCTCTTATCTTTTGAAACCTTTCACTTTCAGATGAATCATATCTCCAGTTACCATTGCCATTAGCTCTAGTAGTTAAAGTATCTAAATAAGCTTGGTAAGCATCTTTACCAAATGGAAATCTTTCAGATTTAGATACGTGATCTTCAACTTGAAAATATTTAGCAAATGCTTTGTTATATATGTAAGATCTTTCTGTAGTGTACATGGATGTCTTAACATTATCCATTATCCAAGCAATTGTATCCATGTTGATTTCAAATTCACCATGCATTGTTTCCCATGTTTTACCCATCATATCCATTAATCTTCCTTTTAATTTTGATACTGGTACTGGAAATGTGCTTGTCTGCTCTGTTGCGTTTATATACATTTTATTTTGGTTTTTTGGTTTATTAATATACAAATCTTTGTATTTTTGTCTGTCAACCCTGTAGCCGTAAGACTGTTGAAGTTCTAACTCGCGGTCGGATATATAATCTATATCTGTACTTTGTTCTAGAACTTCTACTTCGTCTAAGCTGTAACCTTGTTGGTCGACAACTCTGGATATAAGATCACGTGTAACACCTATTTTTTTACCCGGTATATGGTATAAATAATAATTAATTTTATCCATATGTTCTAGCTCTTGATGTTAATGTATTTTGTTCTGGTAATTGATCTTCATATAAGTGTAAGTTATGTGCAAAATGATAATATTCACCCATTGCATATCCTGTTCTCTTAGACACTAGTTCTTGTAGTTTACTGAAACAATATTGATCAATACAGAAACCGAACCAGAGATCATTAGATCGCATCGTAACGCACATATTAAGCTTGTTATCTATAACTGTAAACTGTACAGCATACGTGCAAGGTGTATCATACTTATAGTTAGATATTTCTTTACCATCATATATAGATATTGCAGCTTGTCTAGTATTAGGATTATTCTTTAGCATAGCTACAACTTTATCTAGTTGCCAACCTCTTTCCCATTGTGCGCCATAATTAGAATTAACCTTACCATTTTCATCAGCCATCTTTTGCCATATCTGAGGTATTTTACCGTATATACTGCCAAGAGTATCTATTGTAGGCTCACCAGATAAATACCATTGCCATTCGGCTTCAGCATATTCAACATTGAAGTTTCTAGCTTCATTAGTTATCATACGATCTAAAGGATTTTCAATAGTAAAACCTTGGTTAAACATCGCCATTGTATTATCAAACTTTGAACCTTGATATGGTATTGTTCCATAGTAAAAGTCAAAAGCTTCATTTGCGTTTTTAAATTTATATTGTATCATATGTTTATTATCCCTTACCTTTCGTATTTAGTTTGTAATAATGTCTATACATTTCAAATAACTTAGGTAGTATTTCATGTTTTTTATATTCGCCTGGGCTAATCAT
>Ga0209602_1001549_pt1 | contig 20097 bp, 22 predicted proteins | sample COGITO_mtgs_1205_3_FD_184810 | JGI IMG/M metagenome (GOLD analysis project Ga0209602, IMG submission 184810) | Pelagic marine microbial communities from North Sea - COGITO_mtgs_120524 (SPAdes) (version 2) | ecosystem: Environmental > Aquatic > Marine > Epipelagic ...
TGTATCACCAGTTCCGTCATTAGCATTTGTGCCGATATCTAAAGTTTGTCTTGCCATTTTACCTACTTACACATTGAGTTGTTTGGTTATATTTATCATAGTTCTGTAACATCAGTATAAATCACTTTAATTTTGTGAGGTCATTAAAACTAGCAGGATTAATAAGTTTTTCTTGGAAAATCTCCATAGCAAAGTTGATAGAGGCGCCTTCAGACAAATCAATAGACGTAAACTCGATCCCGGCATCTAAATATCGATTGTCGCTCTGAACCCCATCGAAACTTTCATCGTCTCCAATAAAGACAAGATTACTATCTCGATTATCTAACCAATCCGTGCCAAATTCCGATCTCTCAACAAAATAAGATCGATTACCGTTGTCTGCCAAGAATCTTTTCCCAGTTTGATAAAGACCGTCTATATTATATGCTGCATTGTTGAAATTGCTTATGGTATGGTTATTACTACCAAATAAACGAACTGCAAAATATGCGTCGGTGCTGGTGTCAGTATTTACACTAAAAAACACTTTAACTGTATATTTTGCAAGTTGATTTGGTGCGTTTAATACACCATCAATCAAATCTCTTATCTTAGTTACATTTTTTGTGCAATCAAAAATACCAGAATTAATAGGAACACTATCCCAAGTATCATCTGCAAAAAACTGATAGATTTGAGGATCGGTCTGTGTCCTATTTGTATTAACGTTAATTAATTGTGTCCCATTCGGAATTGATCCATACGCAGATAACACTATAGTATTCTGTTGTTCTACTACATCAAAATTTAACTTCCCAGATATATCTACACCACTATCTGTAAGTCTCATCACTTCAACATTATTATGCTTGAAGACTAATGGAGTATTTACTTTTGTAGTTTCAATAACTGCATGGTTATTAGAATCAAAATGAATAGCAAAATCACTATCCGTTCCAAGTTTAATCATTGAACGATCTGGCATAGTAATATCATCAGAATCACTTAATATAATATTACCATCTACAGTCAAATCACCACTAATAGTTCCAGAAGCACCTAGACTAATAGTATTAGCAGTAAGATTACCAGAAATAGTAGCAGAGTCAGCAACTAAAGAACCTGTAACTGTTCCACCAACATTAGTAGTTTCAATTCTTTTAATAGCATCATAGTAAAGTTCTACAGCACCGTCTTCTACAGCAGAAATAATTTGTTCGTTATTAGCAGCATTTTTAAGACTATAGTTATTAGACAATAGAACTAGGTTTCCAGTCCCAGCATCTTTAATGTAACTATTTGATCCATCATGGTAAATCTGTAAATCATCACCAGCGCCAATATTCAGTATATCGTTATCACCTAAGTTTACATTAGCAGAGAATGTTGCACTATCAGTAAAAGTAGAAGTAGATGTTACTGCTAATGTTTCTGAAACTGCTAATGTTCCTGAAACTGTAGTATTACCATCAGAGTCAATCTTGACGTTGTTTGTTCCAACAAACTTAGAACCATTATAACGTAGGACAGAGTTAGTCTCTTTTACACCAGCAGGCCATTCTGCCCATGATGTATTAAACATAGCACTATCAACATTTTCAAACTGATTGTTAATCTTAAGTCCAGCAGACCTTAGAGTGTCACCAGTGTTGTCGTTAGCAACTGTGCCTCTATTAAGAACATTGTCTGAATCTAATACATCTAGTGTGCTTGTCATTTCTACTTCCTATGAAAACTCTTAAACTTATTTATATCAAACATATGGACCAATTGCTGAATCTAAACCAGAATCATTATAGAACGGGAACACACCTTCGTCCATAGTTTCGGTTGTGCTAGAGAATCTAATACCCGGAATAAGACCAATAGTATCAAATGTTCCACTATCTTCATCCATAGTAATACCACCATACAAGGAATCGGACAGGTTGTATCTAATATCTTCTCTATTGTCACTATCACTAAATCTTCTAGAGTTAGGATCAAGAATGTCTGCAATAGAGATATACTGTCCATTGTAAAGTGAATTGTTAAGAATAGCAGAATCTTGTGCATCAGTCTGGTAGATATTAAATCCACGACTAACAGCAAATCTTCTCTGTGCATCACTATCAATAGCAGTAACAGATGTAAGACCTATACTAGCAATATCATCTTCAGATGCAAGAACAGTAGCAGCAGAGGCAGCGATATCAGAGTCTGTAATAATTTCTGTCAATGGTGTTTGTAAAAGAGACACTACAGGTTCGAATGCTGTTTCTGTAAAAATAGCAAACCCAGCTGGATGTAGATAACTCTTATAGTAATCTAACCATTGTGTAGCAGGAATACCACTCTTAATCAAAATAGAAAAGATTTGATAAAAATATGAGTCTTGGATAAATCGTAAAGATTCAGCTCCTATCTCACTTTCTCCAACAATAAACATTTGATTTCTAGGTAATGTTTGTTCTACGTCTTGCTGGAAAAAATATCTAAAAAACTGGTCAATAGACAGGTTAGTGCCTTTAATCTTATAGATGATAGGCAATTGCTTATAGGCAAATCTTGGAGAAGGAAATTGGATTGGACCAAATCCCGGTGATCTTTCTTGGAATAATAAATTTAAAAATTCATCTGAAGTAGACTCAGGGTCTCTAGACGTAAAGATATTTTTTAGGTCATGTGCAATACCACCTTCACCATCAATATACTCATAATATGCTTTCAGAAATTCTACTAGTTGTGGATACTGTTCTTTGAAATGCTCAGGAACTACAGTATCAACCTGAGATTCTTTTAGGTTTACATTTAGTCTGTTTAAGTCTGAAAGGGTTTTGGTATTTGACATTGTTTAATTCGTTGTGCCTGTTACAGAAGATGCTTGGTTTACATCTCCACTACCAACTGATCTATTTGTTCCCAAAGTAATCAATGTATTTCTCAAAGGTTTGAATGTACTATCATCAGCAGCATTAGCAGTAATAGTCAAATATGTATTACCAGAAGAAATAGAATCAATTAAGAACCCTACTAGATTAACTTTACCTGTAGTTGGTTCATAGTTACCAATGTTCGAAATAACTACATTACCTTGAATATCAATAGCTTGAAGTGTAGTCGAGTGTAGTGGTGCATTTCTAATACTACAAGAAATACCATTTACAACAAATCTATCACTACTAATACTTGGAACTTGCATCAAAGGTGATTGAATATTGTTAATAAAGTTAATTGTATAATCTGTTCTAACAAAATTTCCTGTAGTCGGGTTCTGCAATGGTGTAAATCTAGCAGACATTTTAATATCAATATCTGATCCCAAAATAGAAGGATCAGAAGCATCAATTTGAGATGTTAGTTTAGATTTTCTAATTGTATCATTAAACTTACCAGAGTTTACAGCAAAGTAAGAATTTACTTCACCAACAATCTTAGTTTGGATTGCATCTCTGGTCAGGTTAGTCAAAGACTGATTGTATCTAAAGTTTGTAATCACGTCCAAGTAAATAAATGTTGGATCGACAAACTCTGCCTCAACACCAACTACTGATAACGGATCAGTCAAGTTATTTTTGATAAGGGTCTGTAGAGCAGCCTTCTGGACTGCACTAACATCACTTTCATATACAATAGAAATGATAGTCTTACCATACTTGGCAGGGACATTATCTTCTCCACCCCATGCATTGATAGACTTAATACCCGGAACACCGTTAGCAATAACACCTCTATAATCGTTAGCAGCAACCAATCTGTTTTGTGCAAGATATGAAAGTGGAGCATTTGCTCTAATAGATTCAGGACTTTCTTTATCTGCACCAAAGGAAGATTTTGTGCCTCTTCTTACCACAGTATTCAATGTCTTACTACCAAATCCAGTAACAGCAAGTGTAGAAGATGGGTTAAAGGTTGACGCACCGTTTGCATCAATACCATTTGTTCTAAGGTAGGTAACACGAATAACTTCACCGTTCACAGGGTTTTTACCTGTTACGCCCAGAACACCAAAGTTAAACTCCCAGTATCCATTGTATGTTTCTAGTGGAAGATAAAGAGCAGTATCAGCAGTAATACTAGTAATAGCATTTCCACCAGATGTAGCATTAGCACTAAAGTAACTTGTAAAGTTATCTGTGTTAATATTATCATATACTTGAACTGCAACTGTAGACAAATCTAAGTCTGGATCAGGAACAACATAAACCTGTCTGTCCCCTGTAATCTCAGCAATAAATGTCTTAACAACCAATTCGCCTTCAAATACTCTAACATAGGGTTGACCTAAAGCATCAACAAACGTATAGAGGTTTGGTTGTACTGGATTAGGAAATGCTGTATATTCTAAAAGTGTTCTAAATGTATAACTTACACCATCAACTATTGATGTGAACTGTGTTCCAGCTGGCATAGTGATACTAGCAGGTTTACCAGCACCTGATCCTAAATCTACAGTTACAGTCAATTCTGCGTTAGATGCTGTCTTTGATCTTGGAATATATCCAAACAAAAGTGAATGGTTTACCAAAGATGTTCTGAGTTGTGCTGTAGGAAGAAAAGACTCATTCAATGCAAAGTTTGCAATCAAACCATTCATATGAGTATTATATGCCAACACATCAAGGATGTTAGACAGACCAGAACCTTCAAAGTCATAGTCAGCAAACTCTGACTTAGATGCAAAGTAGGTTTTTAGTGATGTTTTGATATCATCAAAGTTAAGGTCTGATGAATTGATTGTGGTCGCCATTCTTATCTAATCCTTGATATTGAAGTATCTAGCACTACAAGTTCGTCTGTATTTACTACTTTAAATTCGACCCTTACACCAAGATAGTTTCTATCAGGGTTGTCTCTAACATCTAAAGAAACTAGTTCAGCTCTTGGTTCATAAAACTTAAGTGCATCGGTAATAGCATCTTCGATCAGGAACGCATTTTCCTCATCAGTAAAGTTTTCGAATAATCTAGAACGAAGGTCTGCACCAAAGTTAGGTTGGAAAGGTCTTTCGCCAAAGTTAGTCTGTAGGATAGTCTTTACAGATTGTTTAACAGCAGCTGCATCAGTCTTCTTGAAAATGTCACCAGTAGTTCTAGCAGCGAAGGTTAAATCCAAATCACTGTACTTACGATTTCTAGTCGTTACAATAGATGGTGTTTGTAAATTACCATCTTCTATCGAAAGTGCTTTTGTTACTGCCATCTCATACCATTTTTCTTTTTATTCTATGTTTTTATTTATACTGAAAATAACCAAGACCACCATAGATTGCTGCTCTAAAATTAATATCAGTTCTAACTGACCTATCAAACCTTCCTTCATAGTAATCATTTACTGAGGGCATTACAACAATAATCTCAGCATGATATACTTTATCAGGTTGTAAAGTCCCTACATCTGCATTATTAGGAGAAGGGTCTAATGTATCGTAATGTAGAATCATTCCTTGGAAAAGATTATTGTCTTTCCAATAGTTAGCAAGTTCAAATGTAGCATAGGCATCATTCTGACCCTTACTGTTCAATACTTCATAAACAACAGCTCTGCCTTGTGTCTGTAGGTCTCTAATATCACCTGTCACTAAAGTCTCATCACTCTGTTTCTTGACTAGACCTTCAGTCACAATCAAACTGTTTCTTTTAAACTTGCTATTATTTCTAAATCCTTCAATCAAAGGAACATGACAATAAAATCGTTTAGCAATAATTTTGCGTTCACTTGCATTCAAATGGTTAATAGTAGCTCTAGTTCCGGGAGAAGATACAAACAAAGATAATGGAATACCACCGCCAAGTTTAGTTGTCCCATTAATCTTATCAAGTTTCATAGGGTCAAAGATTGGACTTGGTAGAATCTTTGCTGTTCCAAGGTTCTCTTTATATCTTTTGATTAGAGTAGAATTGACTAATGATTTTCTAGAGTATTTTACTTTAGGATTATTTCCAAAATATGTTCTCAGTCTTTTGGCAACTGAAACAAAATAATCAGGACCAATCAAGTTCTTAGCAACAGCTGCTCCTACAAGAGTTCCATCTTCTCTATTGTTAGGGTCTCTGAGTAATGCTCTGACTTGTCTAGTTGTAAGTTTATTAAAATTAACGTTTACCATTGATTATCTCTCACTATATCCTAATTGTCCACATAAACCGGAGAACCATCTGATGATGTAACAACTGAACCACTTTTCGTTCTTAATACATTTTGTGTTACACTGTTTGTCCCACCATCAAAATCATTAACATATGAGTTTTGAGTATCAAACTCATTGCCATATTGGGCATCTTCTTTTTTCTGTTCTGTAGTCTTACCATCATCAAATGTATCTGCTGCATTTTTAGGATTAGGAGTTCTAGAAGCACCAGTAGTTTGCGCACCACCAGAAATACTATTTCTAATTATTGCTTCATCAATAAGAGGTTTACGAATACCAATATCATAGGTTTTAGCCTGACCTTCAGTCAGGATTGCTGCTGTAGGTTTAGAGGTTTCTACTGCATCAGGGTCTGTGCTTGTCATATATCTTGCTCTCTGTGCTGTGCCAATAACATCACCATGATAGGTCTTACCATACATTACCATGTTATCACCACCAATAGTGCCACTAGAACCAAGAACAGATGTGGTTATACCAATAAGTCTATTTGCCAAAGCAGAACTTGTCATGTTCTCTTTTGCTGTAAGTGTCATATGTCTACCAGAGTAAATGTCAATATCTTTTTCAGCAGCCATTCTCAGATAGTTCTTAGCAAAGATGTAGGTGTTATTCAAAGCACCAAGAGTGTAGTTGCCAAAGACAATCTCTGACTTATTACCTTCTGTAGTAATGATTCTATCACCTACAAAGTTCTCAACTTTATCTTGAGCAATCTCTTCAACCTGTTTGCCTTTAGTAGTAACAGTATAGTTGTCGCAGTTTACATTAAAGTCACCCTCTACAGTTAGGTTAAGAGTTCCTTTATAGGTAACATTGCCGTTACCATTAACAACCATTACAAAATCATCACCAACTAACTGCACCATCCTTGAGGTAGAGTTTACAAGTATAGTTGTTGTATCTTCAGCATCAGTTCCACCGGGATACATTTCAATGCCTGTGCCATCTTTATGAACATAGGACAGACGTTCTCCACCCTGAGTATCATCATGCTCAACTCTATGACCAGAAGAAGTTTCTTCTACTTTATTATAGGGATACTTGGGTTGCCAGTCTGTTTTAACTAGGTCTGTGCCAGCAACACCATCTGGCATTACGATTTTAGATTCCCATTCTTCCCGTGCAGCTTTATTCGTTGTCGGTTTACCAACATACTCTTCCCGTGGGAATGACTCATCCGGGTCTTTAAATCCTAATTCAGACATTTACTTAAACCCTCTTGCTCTACTTGCATCAATAAGTTCTCTAACAGTTAAAGAACCTTGAGTTCTAGCATCTGTATTTCTCAAAGTGTTTCTTTTACCAAAAGAGTTCTCTACATATTTAATAACATCAAATCCCGGATCAGTTGCATTTTCATTAATATCAGAATGTCCAAATGCTTGTCCACCCGGAAGAACAACATAGAAACACTTCATAAACTTATGAAAAGTATTCCATTGTGCAGTAGAACAAGAGTTGATATCTTGAATACCATCATTTAGTCCACCTACAAAGGCAACACTGATACTGTGAGGTAAATGTCCTGACACAGTAGTATGTTCAGCAGCAGAGTTAATAGGTTTATTAATCTGGATACGGCCATCCCGTAAGATTAAGAAATGAAAGTTTATATCTTCTTGATTATACTGTGTAAAGAACCAGTTAAGAAGTTCTTCTCTCTTAAAGTTTTGTCTGTAATCACTAGATGTATGATAGACAATAACCTCAGTATATTCTCTTCTGGCAGAACGCAAGTAGGACTCTAGTTCTTCAGGTGTTTCAATAATATCACCTACTTCAACTTTGTCAACATCAAAAATAGAGTTTACATCATCTCCTAAGAAGTCTGACTGTAAAACTTTTAATGCTGGATTGAAAGCATCAGCAAAGTTTATGGTTGTAGTTACTGCCATTATATCTTAACCTTTTTTTGTAAATAGTGGTTTGCCACTACTAGTTCTAACAACTTTACCTTCTTTAGTTCGCACTACATTTGTCAAATCGCCAAAAGTATCAGGTCTGGATGCTTCTGTTGGAATAAATGTATTCTTCTCAAACTGTTCTTCAGACACCTTATTTAAATCATTTCCCAAAGCTTTACAGGAACCTACTCCTGCCCCTTCTTCACTACTACCTGTGCCAGCAGATGTGTTTGCATACTTAACAGTTCCACCTTTGACATATAACATTGTTATACCACCAAGCATCAAAGAAAGTTCAGAAGCATATGAACCTGTAGAACCACCTACTCTTGTTTCGTCTTCTTCTGTTAGTTTGCTATTCTTAGTTACAGAGTTTGCATCTAATGCTCCGGGATGACCGGGTGGAGTTGATTTGAGTGGTTTGTTAGAACCACCGTCAAATGGGTTGGGGGCAGACTGCTCTGGTTCGTTTTCGTGTTCAGTCTTTTCATTATTAATAATATTTGTCCCCGGAGGACCATAGTTAGGCAAATCACTAGGATCAACATCACCGTCATATTCATTTGCTTCTTCAGAGTTTATTTCATTATCTAAAAGTCTCTGCGTGATTTGCGCTCTAGTTTCTTCGTCGTGGACTGATCCATCTGGAAGGTTATCAGCAACAAATTTTTCCAGTCCAGATAAGTTAGTTAAAGGGTTTTGCACTGCTCTCTTAGTAGCATCATGTGTAGGTGTAACTTCTTTTTCGTATGTGTTGGCACTCATTACACACTATTCCTATCTAAAAGGTCATATGCAGTATCTATAGTATTTCGAAGACCATCATTAGTTTTTAAAATATATTCATGAATAATTTGTGCAGCTTGTTCTATAGTTTCTGCTTCCTTTAGTTCAGCACCCCGTAATGATGGATCGTCTCTCAGTAAGATGAATAAAAACCTAATCTGGTTTTCTTCATTATTCAAGTCAAGGTTATTTTCAAAGCAAAACTTATTATACTTTAGAATATTTTGACCACGAAACTTGAAAATACCAAAAGCAAAATCATCCTCAGTTCTACCACCCTGAGTTTTAGTTGGATCAGGTTTAGGTGCAACATTAGTATTACTTGATACTGTATTCTTTCTTAATCCGGGTATTACTTTAGCCATGATAATTCCTTATGGTGCATAACTTGCTCCTGCAACAGCAGCTGCTGAAATTTCTGTAAACCCTTCTTGTTTAGCAACTTCAAAAGCAATCTGCCCAGTAGAAGTATTAGCATATACTATACCACCTACATTAGTAGCATTTGTAGTGTCTCCTGCTCCACCAATAGTACTACTGATAGATGTCGGTTCAATCTTATCTTCAGGAGTAATATCTTCTCCGGGAGTTTGTTCGATTTTGCCAATAGTTCCCATTACTAAAGGGTTCTGTGAATGTTTACCGTCTAGGAAGATACCAAAGACCCATGAACCCTGTTCAATACCTGTAGGACTTCTGCCTACACCAGATACTCCACCATATGTAGCAGGGACCATTACTGTTGCCCAAGGCAAGAGTTCAGTAGGAACTTCAGACAAATACGCATTGTGCGCACCATATACCCTGACTCTAACTCTACCAAGTTTTTCAGGGTCATTCTTATTGTCTTCAACAATACCCAAAAACCATCGGGTATCATCTCCATAAAACTCTTTCTGTAAGACCTTATATATTTCCATAACTTTAATTCTGATTCAGTTTCTCACTGCCCAAGCTTGGGTCAGTATCTGTTTTTGTTGCAGTAATAGTAGCAGTAAGTCTATTACTAAAAATAGTATACATTATCTTTTGAATAAGATATTCGCCTGATCTTTTCTTATCACGGACACTATCAATATTAGACTTTTCTTCAGGTGGAATATCTTTTTGAATATAGATATCCATCTTCTTGCCAAGTTTATTAAATCCAAATGAAATACCCGGAACAGTAATATTGATAGGTTGTTGATCTAAGAATCCATAAATCGCCCTAGACTGTGCTTTATACAAATGCTTGTCTACAGTTTCTTCTTCTAGGAAAGAGAACTTATCATCAAATAGTTTTCGTGTTACTACCTGTGTAGTATAGGTATTCTGTCCATTATGATAAGGTCTACCAATAGAAAAGTCTGGATCATAGTTATATTTTGTAGAACCATTTGACTTAGGTAAATTATCTAGAGTAGTAGGAAGATCATATATGACTTCTTCTCCACCATATTCATAGGTATCAATAAAGTTATAATATCCACCATAGACATTTCTTGCCATTGCTAACAAGGTATCTTCGTTATTATTGATAGTATAGTTGATAATCTTTTTACTAAGAATTCCCCAGTCTTCTTCTTGACCAGCACCTTTATTGGATGTAGTTCCAAAGATATAAGGATCACCGTTATTAAATGGACTTTCTCCTAATAGTGTAGATATATCTGCAAGTTGTAAAGAGTTATCTACCATTGTAGAATAGAAATAAAATGGATGACCATTATTGTTAGTGCATCTTGCAGCCATCCAGTTTGCTGCTTCTAGGGGTGATGTAGTGAAAGGGAACACTACTCGCATATCAGACTGTACTGGACTACCTTTAGGTTCTACAGCTACACCTAATTGTTCTGAACAAATAGTATTACAAATAGCATCTGGTTTGCCTTCATAGGTTTTACTGAAACGAGTGCTGTTACTCAGCAATGCATGTTCTTCAACTAGTTTTACGGAAAAACCAGACTTATCATCACCGACCTTTTGCCCAAAATCAATCCCCATACAAATAAATTCTTTGTTCATAATAGGGTTTGCTTCAGAGTCTAACACAATAATATTAACTCTTTCTTGCCCTTGAAAGTGAACCGCATTAGATGCGTTAGCAGAGTCAATAATTACAAGACGGCCTGTGATATAGGGAAGACCAAGGTTTTCATAGATATTTACTTCTGCAACAATCTTTGAAATCTCTTGCCGTGGATATCTTTCAGAAGAAACAAAAACTCTTGTCTGTGCAACATATAAAGGATGATGTCTACCAGTAGTACTCATTAGTAACTACTACCCCCTCCACCACCACTACTGCTACTGACACTAGCACTACTACTGCCACCACCATTAGTAGAAGGCGCAGATATACTTGAAGTGTATGAAGTATCTCCAAATCCACCACCAATAACAGTTTCAACTTGTTCCCCTGAAGTTTCAGATAAGATTCTTTTGAACTGTTTATCAAACTGAGTAATCACTTCTGGTCTCAGAACCTTAATAGGTCTAACCTCTTCATTTTCTTTTCCATACCGTTCAAGGAAGGTAACAGGAGTAATCGTAGCAGGGATAATAGCATCATAGTTGGTAGCAATATAATCTTCATATTCATTTTGGATGAATACAAAAGAAGAGTTATTATCTAGAACACCATCATCACCAGTAGTTTTATTTGCAAAGAATGGCGACTGACTAATAACCGAACCTGTAAATCCTAAATTCTTATAGGTTACAAAGTTTCTTTCTTTTGGGTTTTCAGTATCATTTGCTGTGATAGTGTTAAAGGGAAATGCAGCATATACTCCACCTAATGCAGTAGTTAGGTCAACACTAACATCTGACCTAAACTCAAATCCAATATATTGTGGAGCAGTAGCAGTTATCAAGTCCAGTTGATTATCAACTAAAGTGAATGTATGGTATACAATAGAAGTAGGCGCAGTTCCTTCTGAACCTACAATAGAGTTTATGATAGCTCCTAGTTGCATGGATACAACACTTTGAAGTTCCGTAGTGAATCCTAATACTCCTACTAAGAAGTTAGTCTGCCAATCATCAATTGTATATTCATCATCGTTGATAAACTGTGATTGTAAAACTCCTGCAATCTGAAGTGCAGTTCCACCCGGAATAAGATTTCCTAAGATTGCCTGAACACCAAGTTCGTCCAAACTAAAGTTAGTAAAAATAGAACTAAGATTAGAAATATTAATTTTGTCAATAATAAAGTTAGATGGGTCGTTAACGTCAAGACCATTCCATCTAATTTCATGTGATACTCTCTGAAGAAAAGGAGCATTAGGACTGATATCAACATAGTTGCCACTAGCATTCTCATAGTGATGCTTGGCATTATATTCTTCTACTACTGTATCAATCTTAATATTCTTGTCTACTTCATTCTCTGTAGTAAGAATAGATTCATTATTAATAAAGTTAGAATCAGTAAGAACTTTTGCTGTGATCTGGTAAGTCATTCCAAATGAAAGATCACTAATAGTTGCTTTTGTATTATTCTCTGTGGTAACAATACTATAGTTTGTTGCTACAGTATTTCCTAGAGCAGTTACTACTTCTACCACCCACTCACTAGTATTTACAAAAGTTTCTGCTGTAGTTAGTTCAATCTCTAACTCACTGTTGATAGTAGGTGTTCCAGTGAAAACTCTATCAGCTGGTGTTTTTTCTACAATAATCTGACCCATATCAGGTCGTCTTCTTAAAATCTTTCCAGTAACACCAGATGCTTGTCCTTCAATGTTACTACCTACTAAGAACTGCTCTGCAATATTTGCTCTAGTTGTAAGGACAATATTAGGATATTCTTCTTTTGCCTTGTCACTAATGCGTGATCTGGTTAAAGGCCATCCTCTTTCTTTTATATCATCATTTAGAAGATAGAATGTCCAGTGATAGTCAGGAGAACCATATAAGTCGTTAGAAACTTGGTCAGGTCTGTCACCATCTCTCAAGTTATATTCTTGATAGAAAGAAATGTCATCCTTGACTCTATCAATCAAATCAATATAGGCACCAATGTCTTGAACTGCAACAGCTGTCGATTCGTTACCAAACTTATAATTGACTGTAGGATAGTTTGTGAAATATGACATATTAATAACCACCTCGAACGTCAGTAGCATCCAATGCTCTTACTTCTTGGAAGGACATTGTGAGTTGAACTTCATTCGCCTTACCATCTTCAAAGAATGAAGAAGACCTTGGATTCAGCACTGTATTAACACTTGTTAAGTAGCAGGGTAAAAGTTTGGGAGCTTGAGACATTTTACCACCTTTATACAAAAATTCAATCTTAAATTCTGTGGGAAATTTATACCCGAATCCACCTAATATTCGCTCTGGATACGCATTTGCCCTAAAAAAGTCTACTATATTTTCTATAGAGGAAGATTCTGCTGAACTTTGAGGACTCATTAGAAATGAAAATGAAAATGTTCTAAGTGCAACATCTCTAAATACAGAACGTTTATGTGGGTTTGCTGTAATTTGTGTCCCTGCTGCAACACCAGAAGCAATCTCTTGAGCTCCAGCAGTTTCTGCCATAGCTTGCACTCCGATACTCATAAGGGGAGCTCCCTTATCTAAAAGGGATTTTAAATTTTGTGTGCTACCAAAAGTATCCATACCAGAGGTAGAAATTTCTGCTAATTTCGCACCAGCTTCAGCAGCAGAAGCGGTAATTGATTTAGCCATAGTTTGAACATCACCAGTTCTCATTCCAGAAGTCGCTCTTCTTGCAATTTCACCAGCAACACCTAAGTTAGCGTTATCATATACTAATCCATCAGAAAAGTTTACTGCTTCAGGAAAATATAAAGAACACTGACCAGCAGATGCTCCGCCCTTTGCAATAAACATAACACTGGCTTTGTATTTTTCATCTGGTTCAACCGGATATCTTAAACCCGCAGCTGCTGGAGTTGCTACATCTACCATTAGTAATCCTATAAATATTTGAATAGTTTATACTTATTTATATGGTGGTTATGAAAACTTACAAAGGTAAATACAAGATTAAGAAACCTGAGAAATACGATGGTGACCATACACAGGTTATTTATCGTTCTTATTGGGAAAAGTTTGCGTTCAAATGGGTTGAAGACCAAACTAATATTAAATCATGGTCTTCTGAAGAGACTATTATACCATATATTAGTGCAGTTGACAACAAATATCATCGGTATTTTGTTGATTTGAAACTAAATATGAAGGACGGTAGTGTTGTTCTGGTAGAGATTAAACCAGATAAACAGACCCGACCACCAAAGAGTAAACGCAGAACAAAAAGATTTATATCTGAATCACTAGAATATGTTAAGAATGAATGCAAGTGGAAAGCAGCTAAAGAGTATTGCCTAGATAGAGGGTGGCACTTTCAGATATGGACCGAACACACACTAAAGCAAATGGGGATGAAGTTCTAAATGGCAGGACTATTTCAAAAATTAGAGTTTGAAGCATTTCGTAAAGGGATTACTCCACGGAGTAAAGAGTCCCGTGCATGGTTTATGAACAAGGCAAAGAACTTGAATGTCAGTAGAAGTAAACTGATGAAAGAAGACCCTATTGAACTGCGTAGTCGTCCTGCTGTGGGCAAGATGTATATGTATTTCTATGATCCTAAGCACAAAGAGACACTGCCCTACTACGATAGATTTCCACTCATTATTATGGTAGGTCCAGCACCTAGAGGTTTTATGGGACTGAACCTGCACTATCTTCCTCTGGCAACTAGAGCAAAGTTTTTAGATGCACTGCTTGGCACTATAAATAATGAAAGATATGATGAATCTACTCGTTTCAGGTTATCCTATGAAATGTTAAAACGTGCATCTAAGTTAAAGGCATTTAGACCTTGCTTGAAAAGGTATCTAAGTTCTCATGTGCGTTCTAGACTTGCTATGGTTCCTGCCCCCGAATGGGAGATTGCTACGTTCTTGCCGACAGCAGACTTTGAAAAGGCAAGCAGCAGTGAAGTATACAAAGACTCTAGAAGAAAGATGAGAGCATAACATGGCAACCATTGAAGACTTAAAGGCAGCAATGTCTGCAAAGGCACCAGCTAGACCGGATAGGTATCGGGTTAGAATTCCGGGGTTGAATGCTGCTGGTGATATTCTTTGTCAGGCAACAAACTTACCGGGTAGACAGATTACTACTACTGAAAGACGTATTGGTATGGTAACACAAAAGATGCCCTATGGATTTATCTTTGATGATGTAAGTCTAACATTTTTACTAGATAATGAATACGTCATTAAAAACTATTTTGAAGACTGGCATGAAGACATTATTGGGTTTGATACTTATGAGTTAAAATACAAAAATGACTATAGCAAAACTGTAGAAATCCAACAGTTAGACAAAGAAACTGAATCTGTAGTATATGGGGTTAGGTTAAAAAATGCTTTCCCTGTTACCATAAGTCCTATTGAGTTAGGAGATGGACTACAAAACCAAATCACCCAAGTAAACGTGCAGCTGGCATTCACTGATTGGGAACGCACTACTTAATGGAGTTACTATAACATGGCTTTACCTAAACTTAATGAGTCGATTAAATATACTACTAAAATTCCTTCTACTGGCAAAGAGGTTAAGTTTAGACCTTTTCTCATCAAAGAAGAAAAGATTCTTTTGATTGCAATGGAATCCCAAGACCAAAAGATTATTATCAATGCAATTGGTGATACTGTCAATTCTTGTATGATTGAAGATATTGATATTTTTGAGATGCCTATTTTTGATCTTGAATACTTGTTCTTGCAAATTCGATCCAAGTCTGTAGGGGAAACATCATCAGTAAACATTGGGTGTAAATCTTGTAATCATAAAAACGAAGTTATCATTCCTATTGATGATATTAAAGTAACTAATCCTAAAGCAGATAAACACATCAAACTAAATGATGAAATTACTTTGTCTATGCAGTATCCATCATTAAATGATATTTTAAAAACAAATGCATTAGACAATAATACTGAAATTGAACGAAACATGGAAACATTCTATGCTTGTTTAGAAGCAGTAGAAACTGAAGAAGAAAGATTTATGGTCAAGGATGAACCTCATGAAGAGATTGTCAACTTTGTAGAATCTTTGACTTCTTCTCAGTTTGAAAAGATCAAGAAGTTTGTTGATAGTATTCCTTCTTTACGGCATACTCTAAAATTTAATTGTGAATCCTGTGGTACTGAAAACACTAGAATCTTACAAGGAACGAATGATTTTTTTTGATAAGCCTTTCTCATGAAACGTTACTAAATCTATATCATACTAACTTTCAATTAATGCATCATTATCGGTATTCATTAAGTGACATTGAAAGTTTAATGCCTTGGGAAAGGGAAGTTTATTTGTCATTGTTGGTCAGTCATCTTGAAAATGAGAAAGAAAAAAGAAAGCAACAAGAGCAGAGAAGATAAATGGCAACGTTTGTACAAGTAATTGAAGAATTAAAAGAGAGCATGTTTGACCTACAGGTTGAGCAGGATGAAACCACTCAGGCGATTAAATCTCTTGATGGACGTATGGCAGAATTTGTTGCTCTTGCAGGTAGAGACAGATTAGAAGACCTTGAAGATAGACGTGAATCAAAACGTGCATCACAAAAGCAAGAAAAGCAAAACAATGAAGATCGTAAAAATGCTAAGAAAGGTATTGGTGGGTTAGGCATTGGTGATCTTGCGCAAGCATATGTCCAAGGTCGTTTAGGAATGGCATTACTGAGTGGGTTAGGCGCTTTAATGATGACCCCAGCAGGAATTGCGATAATTGCTGCTGTAGCTGGTAGTGCTTTTCTTTTTGGTAGGGATAAATTAAAAGACTATGAGGCTGGAGTAGCATTAACTAAAGACCCTTTAAGAGAAAAAGAATTAGATGCAATACAAAATTTTGCAGAGGAAACTAAAAAAATTCAGGAAAGTGACACTCTAAACCCGTTTGCTAAAACAGAGGCACGGATGATCCTGACTAGAAGATTAGAGCAAGAAGTTGGTGATGGGACTACACCAGAAACTGTGGAAGAAGTGCAACAAAGGCAATTAAGAATTCAGCAGATTATTAGAGCTGGTAGGGATGAGACTGGTAATCTCATTTTCACACCAGAAGAACAAGATGCTTTTTTAGGTAAAATTGGTGGACCTGCTACTGGAAAACTATTAGAATTTTCACCGACAATAGCGTTAGAAGGTATAAGTGATCCGAATGGAACTTTAAATCAAGAAGCATATAAGAGTTTAGGAGATAAGGAGACTTTTATCGAAAAAAGGGGTGAAGCTCCAAATGCTGTTGAGGATGATCAAGGTCGAATTGATGTAATGGGAACTGCTGCACAAAACTTAACTGTTGATCCAGAAAAAGCAGTTAGTGTTGAAGAATTTATGAAACAACCAGCTGGAATTAATCCTCAACCAAACTTTTACAGTGATGCAATCGTGCGAATGATGGATAGGAACTACATTCCACCTGCTGCTGGGTCATTACAATATGAAGAACTTATGAAGCAAAATAGTATGTTTCAAGTGCCTCCGATTGGTCAAGACATAATTGGACCAATAGTTGAGACTGCTATAAAAAGTTTAAGAACAGATGATAATCTTGGTCTTGGATTCTTTGGTGCGCCAAGTGCAGGACTTGATATTAACGAACTGAGAGACATGAATCTTGACGTTGAAAAATTATCAATTGAAATCCCACCTAATCTTGGAGGGCAAGTTCTAAGTATATTAGGTGAAGGATTAAATGTAGGTGGAACTACAGTAATTAATAATCAAACCACTAATAACGTTTCTGGTGGTGGTGGAGGCGGTGGAGCAGCAGCTGTCAATACCAGTTCATCTTCTGTTGCACCATCTAACGACTATCACGGAACTTTAGATGCTACACAAGTTATTGGCGGCGCACCTAATAGATAAAAAAATCCCCGGTGGGAAGTCCTAAAACACCGGGGATTTTCTCTAACTATCAGTCTTCATTTGCAAGACGTGAGAAATATGACATAGTGTCATCATCTCCATCTGCGTCTACAATACTTGGTGCAGATACTGGTTCCACAGATTTCATAGGAGCAGTATCAGCAGTGATTGACAAATCTTCTGTCTGCTGTGGAGTAAATGTTCCACTAACACCGAGAACAGCATCCAGTCGTGCTTTCAGCTCTTCGTAAGACTTGTAGTTAGTAGGGTCTGTAAACTCGCTGAGTGGATAGACCTGACCATAAATCGTATCCAGTTTATCATCATCTGCCAGTACAGCAGGAGAAGAAAACTCAGAACGGTCATAGTTACGGTAACCATCTACTTGACGAATCTTCAGTTTAAAGTCAGCCCCTTCCCAGAAATCAAATGGATTTACCGGAGCATCATCAGGAAACTCAGGTTGCATAGATTCCATCAACTTGTCGTGAATCTTTTTACCATACTGGTAAAGGAACACCTTGCCTTCATTCTCTGGATTGCCAGAGTCAGATACAACATAGATGTTCGAAACATACTTCAGGCGACGTTTCTGGTCCCGTGCAGTCTGTTTATCTTCATCACGACCAGTATTCCACAGTTGAGAGTTTAACTCCCCTACAGGGTCTTTCTGACCAAGGGAGGTAAGTGATTTTTCAATATACCACATACCTGTAGTCTTGCCTTTAAAGCCATGGTCCCAATAACGGACCCAAGGAAGTTCTTCACCTTCTGGTGCAGGAAGGAAACGGATAACAGCATAACCATTACCTGCCTTATCTACAGTAGGTTTCCAGACACGTTCATCTGGACCATTACGAACATCAGCTGAGGATTCATTCAACTTTGCTGCTGCATTAACGAGTTTGTCAATGGAAGAACCACGGGACTTTTTAAGATTTGCAAGTGACATATATTTGTATTCCTTTTGTATATTTGTATTCAGTTATATTAAGAAGTGTATCATACTATAAAATTCACGGGTTGTCAATCATTATTTTCAAAGGTGATTGAACCTTCTTCAGTCTCCATACTAGATGGAGTTCCTACAGACAGGATATCTTTCAAACTTAATCCAGAAATCCCGCCGTCTTGTTCTACATGATCATAATCATTTGTCTGGACAGAAACATTCTCCGATTGGAGGAAGTCCGTTGTCAGTGCTTGGTTCTGCTCCTTCATCCATAATCTCCAATTCTGGTTCTGTAGTTTCTTCAGGTGTGACTTGATCAACGATTGGTTCTGCATCAATTGATGGTTGTCCAACATCTTCGATCACCTCTTCTGACTGATTAAATCTACCAAGAAGTTCATCCTGATAGACAAAAGAACATGCACCGATTCCAAGAATAACCAGCACAAATGGAATATACATTCCAATTAGTCTTAACATAAATTTCCCCATTCGTTCCTCACAATGGTAGTGTGTTAATTCTCTCAAGGTAATTGAGATTACGAGCTTCTGCTTCTAACTTATCCTTGATTGAGGTATTTATCAACACACTAACACGTTCTGCTTCGATTTGATTTACTTTCATAATATCTACAATAGCATCCATATAAGATTCACGTTTCTCAAAGACGTGAGATTCTACCATATCACAAAAACGTTTCTTAGTTAGTATTTTGTCTTCAATATTCATTATTTTTGTTGCTCACAAATTCTTGATATGCTTCATTACCAGACAGAATTTCACTAATGTCATAGGATTGAGCATACTCTAAATCATAAGCAGCAATCTTTTCCATACGTTTCTTCATACGGAATTGAGTGTCAAAGTGCTTCTTACGGAGTTTGGTTTTCAAAGTTGCCATATGTAATATGTCCTTTCTCATTATTGCACTATGTATGAATGTATACTATTTTTTTGGAGTTGTCAAGACATTTTTTTAAGAAATTGCAATGTCTGTATCTCCATAAATTCTACCATTATTAATAGTAGATTTAGTAGATACTGTTGACCCTGTTTTAATTTGAATAGAGTGACCACCACCAGCATTTGAATTAGCATCTGATGCTGGTGATACTTGGAAATAAGGTATAGCAGAAGTGCCAATACCAGAACCGCCACCAGAACCAGATACACTATTAGCTTGGGCCAAAGATTCTGGAACTGAGAGGCCGTTGGTGCCGCTATTTATTGCTACAGCATGTGCTTGACCTTTTTCACCACCATTTAGTCCCGATCCACCGAATGCCCGAGTAGCAGCAGGCATACCTGTAACTTCGGTGAAGTCTTCTGAGAGGCGATTTGATCCAAATCTAGCATACGCCCTTAAAGTATTAGTAATTGCACCGTTATTACCTGAAATATCAACATCTCTACCAGTAACAAAAGAACCC
>Ga0209602_1001574_pt1 | contig 19878 bp, 13 predicted proteins | sample COGITO_mtgs_1205_3_FD_184810 | JGI IMG/M metagenome (GOLD analysis project Ga0209602, IMG submission 184810) | Pelagic marine microbial communities from North Sea - COGITO_mtgs_120524 (SPAdes) (version 2) | ecosystem: Environmental > Aquatic > Marine > Epipelagic ...
CCAATGCAATCCGTTTTTACACGCGACATCCGGCGCGACATCGGGATAGGCTCCGGTTGCCAGCTGGTCATCCGACAAATCGCAGAGCCATTTTTCAAAAAAGGTTTCTACATTGTAATTAAATGCAGCGGTTCCAACGAAGACCTGGGCATCGCCCGTCCAGCCGACGCGCTCGTCGCGCTGCGGGCAATCGGTCGGCACATCGAGGAAGTTGCCACGCTGTCCCCAGACGATATTTTGCTGGAGACGGTTGATGAGCGGATCAGAGCATTCAAACGTTCCAGTCTGCTCCATATCGGTGCAAAGCACAACCCCTGTCACGGTCGCGGGCTCAATGACCACCGCGTCGTTGTCGCACACCAGTTCCACATATTGAAAACCGTGGAAGGTAAAGTGCGGTTCATAGATTTCTTCGCCGCCCCCCTTACAGATATACGTATCGGTGGCTTTCGCCGTGCGGAGGTTCCCGCGATATACCGAACGGTCAGCATTCACCCACTCGCCGAACTTGAGCGTGATTTTTGTTCCGCGCGGCGCATTCACCTTGAGGTGAACCCAACCGACCATATTCTGCCCGAGGTTGAACACATGCACCCCCGGTGCCGATTGATAGAGTTCAACCGTCTGGAGTTCCTCGATCCGGCGGATCGGCGGGTTCAGTTTGTTGACGAGCTGAGCGCCGTTGTCTTCATAAACATGAGCCGTGTGCCACGCGCGGTCGTCATACTCCGCCAGGCTCCAATCACCCAGTTCTTTTCTGGCATCGTAGACTTCACCGTCATACAAATCCGCCAAAACAATCGGGCCGTCGGAGGTCACCTTCCAGTTTTCATCGGTGCACACAGTCTGCCTGGTTCCATCCGTATATTCGATCTCAAGTTGAAGCAGTAAATGCGGATCGGTGCCATAAAACTCGCGCTCTCTTTTATAGAAAAGATAACCGCAGAACCAACCCTCACCGAGCATCGCACCGATCGCGTTCTCGCCAGACTCAAGCAGCGAGGTGACATCATAGGCAATGACCTGCCGACGTTTGTCATAATTCGACCATCCGGGCGCAAGCACATCTTCACCAACCCGCTCGCCGTTGATAAAAATTTCGTATAGACCGCCTGCGGTGGCATACAGGCGCGCCCGTTTGACCGCAGAGGGTTTCGTCTTAAACCTCGAACGAAGGGTTGACGCGGGCATCGTTTCGCTCTCCGTGCGAGGTGTTTCGCCAATCCATTGCCCCTCCCACTCGTCTCGCTGAAGCAGTCCGGTTTCAAAGGTCGCAGGCTCACTCCAATCCGACCAGTTTTCATCTGAGTCGCGAACGCGCACTGTCCATGAATACAGAGTTTGGCTTTCGAACGCCGCGCCCGCATAGTATATCGCGTGCGACTGTGATTGCGCAACCACGCCACTGTCCCACACGACACCGGATTCGGTCTGAACGCGAAGCTCAAAGGCGGACTGCTGAAAACGTCCGGCATCCTCGCCAAGTTGCCAACTGAATGAAGGCTGCGGGCTGTCGATCCCGAGCGGGTTAAACTGATGATTGGTTTTTAATTTTATAGGCTGCATCGTTTTTTCGTGTTAAATTAAGATCAAACTCACCTGCACGCAAATAAACGCAATTATATTGTTTGCCTAAAAGATAAAATAACTCGATACATTAACAGATTTTACTGATGAATGATACACAGAGACAAAAGAATGGTTTCGATGCGGTTCCGCAGGCAATTTTAGACAAGTTGACACGATTCGATATGCCGGTAGTGCGCGGGGTCGAGGCGTCTGAGCAGACCATGGATGTCGCGGGCGTGACGGTGCCGGTGTATGCGTGCGAATCGCTCGTATTAGGGAGTGGCGCCGCGGGCATGCGTGCCGTGGTGGAGTTGCAGCGCCGTGGAGTGGATGTGCTGGTGGCCAGCACGGGCTTGTTTGCCGGCACCTCCGCTTGCTCGGGTTCGGACAAGCAGACACTCTATACCGCAAGCACGGATTATAAGGGCGATGATTTTATTCAATACGCGGAGAGCCTTTGCGCTGGTGGTGCGATGGATTTCTCGACCGCTTATGTCGAAGCGGTTGGATCGATCGATGCAATGGGTGGCTTGCAATACATGGGCTTACCTTTGCCGCACGATGATCAAGGAGCGATTCTTCGTTATAAGACGGATCACGATGAAGCGGGGCGTGCTACGAGTTGTGGGCCGCGCACTTCGAAGTTGATGGTGAAGGTTTTGTTTGAAGAAGCGCTCACGCTCGGCGCTCGTATTCTGCCAAGCTGTAGCGGTATTCAGATCGTCAAGGAGACGGTCGATGGCGAAGAGCGCGTCCGTGGTGTGATCGCCTTACACCGTGAGGAGAAGCGCAATGCCTATGGCCTAGTGTTTATTCGCTGCGAGGATCTGATCATCGCAACCGGTGGACCTGGAGAACTCTATCGCGACAGTGTGTATCCACATCATTGTCATGGCGGCCTGGGGCTCGCGCTTGAAGCGGGCATTGAGCTGTGCAATGTCACCGAAAGTCAGTTCGGTATCGGCACGCCACGCACGACCTTTCCTTGGAATCTGTCCGGCACCTATGTGCAAGTGATGCCACGTATCTATTCCGTGGATACGGACGGTAAGGAGATTCATTTCTTGAAGCGCTACTACCGCACGACGCGTGAGATGGTTTCCAATACTTTCCGTAAGGGCTACCAATGGCCCTATCATTCCACGCGCATGTTGGACTATGGTTCCAGCCTGCTGGATTTGGCTGTATTTCTAGAGCAACAGGCCGGGCGCAAGGTCTATCTCGACTTCCTGCGCAACCCAGAGCCAGTCAATGAGAACGACGAGTTCTCGCTGGATCATCTCGACCCCGATGTGCGTGAGTATTTGGAGAACAATGAAGCATTACAGGATCTTCCAATCGACCGTCTGCGTCGCATGAACCCACTCGCGATTGAGCTGTATCGGATGCATGGCAGTGATCTGGAGGCCGAACCGCTGGAGTTTGCGATGAACAATCAGCACATGAACGGCGGCATCCTAATTGACGACTGGGGGCGCACCAGTTTGCAGGGTTGCTATGCGATCGGCGAAGCCGCGGGTAGTCATGGTGTGACACGTCCAGGTGGCGCGGCGCTCAACTCCGGCCAGGTCTTTGGCAAGCGCGTCGCGATTGCAATCAAGCGTGCGCGTAATGAAAAAACGGATACATCTGTAGATTCTGCCGTGGTGAACCAGGCAATCGAGGGCACGCTAAGAGATGCGGATCGCTTTGTGGGTGGTGGCATTGGTCGCAAGCCCAAAGATATTAAAACGGAGATTCAGGCACGGATGAGTGATAATGCCGGTATTATTTGCACGGCGGATGAAGTTCAGTCTGCACTCGAAGCCGCGACGGCCTTGCGCTGCGAAGTCGAAACGAAAGGGTTGCAGGTCAGTTCAGCATCGATGGTTGGGCAGGCCTTTCGCTGGCGTCACATGGCGTGGGTGTCTGAAGCAGTGCTGACTGCGCTCGATCACTATATCAGCAATGGCGGCGGTAGTCGCGGTGCGCGCGCGATCTGCTCGGACGCAGGCACGCATTGCCCTGAGGCGAATGGCGAAGATCTTAGTCGTTTCAGCTTCATTGAAGAGCAGGCAAAAGACCGTGAAGAGAAGTTGATTGTTAGTCGTATTGAGGACGGGATTAAGGTCTCAGCCTTACCAGTGGATCTCACTCCGGAAGTGCAGCGCGAGTTCTTCGAAAAGGGATGGGGAAGCTACCTCATTAAAGAGGGCTGAAGTCACACTCGATTCCGACTGGCTTAATCCATATGAAAGACTTCACTCAACGGCAGCGCGACCGGTGAGTTGTCTGGATTGGTTTCCATGATATCTGCCATGTAGGCCCACCATTTTTTCACCATTGGATGGTTCGGTAGATCCGCACTGGTATTGTCATCAGTTAGCTTCCAGACGGCGAACAGTGTCCGCGTGTCTGCATCCAGAAAGATCGAATAGTCGGAGACGCCCGCTTCAGTCAGAACCTTTGAGAGTTCCGGCCAGATCTCGTCGTGGCGTTTCTGGTATTCTGCTTCGAAGCCGGGCTTCAGTTTCATTTTAAAAGAGGCTCGTATCATAATTTATTGGTTCAGGTTTGTTTGTGTTAAAATTCTTTTTAGTATCAGTTATCATGATTGTGCCACACATAGTTCCAATGTGTTCAACCGATAGACGCCGGGCAATGCGATGCATTCGATGCCTGACGCCGTTTCGCGCCCCACTTGATAATTCAACTTAAACATTCGATATTCCTTTTTCATTATTCGGCATTCCCAAGTCCGCGACTGAAGCGGCCATTGAGTTCCTTCACCGCATCCAGCATATAGGCCCGCTCGTTGGTGGGCGAAATATCCCAGTCGGCCTGAAACGTACCCTGCGGCTTAAAATTCCAGATGGCGGAAATCTCAATTTCGTTTTCTTCGACCGCATGCATCATGCGGAAAAACATGTCACGCGCCGCCTCATCGGTGCCCGGCATGCCGAGCTCGCCGCACCAGATAATCTTACTGTCCGCACGGCTGATACCCACCAATTCCTGTAAAAACGCTTCAATTGAGAGGTCCGATTTTTTAAAAAACATCTTGTTGTGCTCCTCATAGAGATGAATCGATGCCACCTCATAATCGTCCGGTGTATCGGCGCGAAACATCTGCGTCCATTGCTCTTTGCTGTCCTTAACCCACGTATCTTCGTGGCGCTGGTGCCAGGAATACGAGCAAGTTATGGAATCACCGGTCACAATGATGCGGTCGGGATCCATCTCCCAGACGGTTTTATAAAAGTCCTCGTAGGCATTCAGAACCATGGGACGGTGCAACCTATCCTCCGCCGTGCGCTCCTCCTCTGAGCCAATCTTTTGCGGCGGAAGATGACCTGGCAGATCGGAATTCAATATATATTCATTGCCGAATTCCCAGCCCCAAATCGCAGGTGAATCTTTATAACGCCCAACCACATCACGAATGTATTGACGCATAAACGCTCGGCACTGACTGTCCGGGTCGCCCAGCGCACTGACCGGCTCCCCCTGTAAATCAGGCATGGTGAAGTAAGCCCAGAAGAAAGATGGAATCAGTCCAACCCCCTGCGCTTCCGCATGCTTCACCAGCACATCGAAGCGGCGCAAATATTCTTCGGGTTCCTCAACATACAGCTTCCATTGGGTATGCGCATACGGACCGGCCGAAAAGCGAATAAACGGAATCCCGTAATCCTGTTTTAAAATCCGGAATCCTTCCGCGACCTCCAAGGTTTCAGGGTCTTTCAGCACATCATAGAAGGCGGAATTATAGTTAATCCCCATCGCACGGAATTCCGACCCCTTACGCATCAACGTACCGTTTTCTACGTAGAGCCCTGGCTTGCTTTGCTCCGCAACACATCCGGATATGATCAAACAGCAGAGCGCCAGCAGGCACAGCACGCTTCGATTCAATTGTTTTGGGTTCAAGAACATAAAAAGGAATTCATTCAGTCATGTAGATTAATTTTTGACGACCCGCTTGGTTTGCAGGCGGGAGTCCTCATGACTCACCGAAAACACCCTGCTCGACCATCCGTGAAATTTCTGCTGTAGAATAACCGAGTTCCTGCGCCACATCCAGACTGTGTTGACCGAGTGATGGTGGGAACTGGTCCAGCTTGGGAGGCGTTTTTTTCAACCGAATCGGGTTCCCCAAGAGCTTCAGCTCCCCGACCATCGCATCCTCCATCGATACGATCATTTTATTATGCAGAATTTGAGGATCACGTGCAGCCTCTTCAAAACTGTTCACGCGCGCGCACAACACACCATTCTCTTCCAACTCAACCATCCAGCTGTCGGTTGTTTTAGTTAGAAAAGCCTTGGCCAAAGCGGTATTCAACAAATCCTTATTTTCAAGCTGTAATTCTTCGGTCTTGAATTCAGCCTGTTCAGATAAATCTCCTAGGCCAAGTGCCGTTGAAATATCGCGTAGTGCATTATCCGAAAAAACCGGCGAAATCTCAATAAACCCATCTGTAGTCTGAAACGCTTTGTTGATCGCTGCTTCGGTACCGCCCACCGCAGCCGGTCGATCAATTTTGTCCGAATTCAGGCGCGAGGCGGCATCCCAAGCATGAGCGTGAAACGCGACACTGAACAGGTCGGTGGAAACATACTGCCCTTCCCCGCTTTGTAGTTTATGCACGAGCGCCGTCAGAATGCCCACCATCAGATTCAGGCCCGCCGCATAGTCGATGCTGATCCCACCTGGAATGGGCGGCTTCTCTTCGTCGTATGAAACAAACCAACCGGCTTCCGCACGTGCCATCATATCGTGTCCTGCACGCCCACGTTCAGCATACGGTCCCGTATCGCCCCAGCCATTTGAGGTCGCATAGATGAGCGAAGGATTGATTGCCTTCAAGTCCTCGTATCCAAAGCCCAATTTTTCCATAACACCTTGGCGAAAATTGTGAACCAGCACATCGGACTCCTTCACCATTTTGCGGATGACTTCCTTGCCGGCCTCCTGTTTCATATCGACCGTGATGGAGCGTTTGTTACGATTCAGGTTGGCAAAGGGCAAGGATACATCCTTCACGAATGGACCCCACGAACGGCTCCAATCGCCACTACCGGGGCGCTCAACCTTAATCACGTCCGCTCCGTAGTCCGCCAAAATCTGGGTTCCTACTGGCCCCTGATATACATGGCTGAAATCAAGAATTCGAATACCTGCTAATGCTTCTTTGGTTATCATGCTATTCCTTCCCTTTTTTCGATAAAAAATCGTGTAGCCGTTGTAGGGCATCCGGATCCTGCAGACAACTGACGGATCGCAAGGCTTCTACCTTGGCGTTTTCATCGCGCGCCGCCCGCACCTGCTCATTCAGGATACTTTTAAATTGTTCGAGCGCGTTCCGATTATTGGAAATGACAGAATCGGAAAATTCGGCCAATTCAAATTCCAGTTCAGCCGCACTCCCTACAAAATCGACGAGTCCGATTTCAGCGGCTTTAGGCGCATCGATCATTTTACCGCTGTAGTAATAATATTTCGCTTTGCTCGTGCCAATCCGATCAGCCAGCCGACGGGTTCCGCCCCAACCGGGAATGAATCCCAGCCCGGCTTCAGACTGCGCGAATCGTGCGGTGTCCAAGGCGAAGATCAGGTCGCAGGCCATGGCCAACTCGAGACCACCGCCCATGGCATACCCTCCCACCACCGCCACTACCGGCATCGGCAGATCTTCAAGTTGGTTGAGCACACGATGCCCCCGCTCCACCCAGGGTACGATGGTTTCTTCATTCGTCTCTTTGAGTACGTTGATATTGGCCCCTACACAAAAAAAGCGTTCGGACGCACTGCGGACACATAGAACCCGGGGACCGGCTTCCCGCGCCGTATCAATGCAGCGCTCCAGCTCGGCAAGCACCTCACCGTCCAGCGTCGGTGGTTTGCCCTCTGGCGCAGTCAGAAGAATGGTTCCCACTCCGCTCTCTTCAACATAGTTGATGCCGGTTTTATTCATAAATTTGTCCTACTTTTGCGCAGCGGGTTTTGGGTCAATTCCCATGGTATCCATCCTTACTTAGTTACCAATCCAAATGTTCTTCTCTTGCAGATAGGGTTTCATGGCATACTTACCAAATTCTCGTCCAATGCCTGTGCTCTTGGGCCCACCCCAAGGCATGTGCATATTGAACTTGAAATTGCAGTTGGCCCAAACCGTGCCCGATTCTAATTGGCGAATGGTTTTGAAGATGCGTTGACGGTTCTCGGAGTATACGGTTGCGGCCAAGCCATAGTCGACGTTGTTGGCGATCGTGATCGCTTCTTCATCGCTGGAAAATGGAATGATCGCCAGTACGGGACCAAAAATCTCTTCTTTACAAACCACAGAGCTGTCGTCTTTGAATAGAAAAACAGTCGGCTGGTGATAGCGTCCACCGCCGTCACGCTCAATCACCCCACCGCCGGCCACCAAAGTGCCATCTTTTTTCCCTTGAGCGACGAATTTTTCAACGGTGTGAAAAACTTTGTCGTTAAACAGCGGTCCGATGGGAAACTCTTCGTTGTCCAAAGCGTATCGTTCGACCCGTTCAGCAATTCCTTTCACCACTTCATCTAAAATGGACTCGTGAACCAAAACTCTCGTGGTGGCACAGCAGATTTGACCTTGGAAACAAAAGGCGGATGACACGGAGCTTTCGATGGCGTCGGCGATTCGAGCGTCGTCAAAAATAATAACGGGAGACTTTCCTCCCAATTCCATCACGACAGGCTTCATTTGTTCGGCACACGTTCTGGCTATGATCCTTCCGGTAGGCGCACTGCCAGTGAATGAAACGAGACGAACTTTTGGGTGGCCGACCAGAGCCTCTCCACTCTCTGGGCCCATGCCGGCCAATGCGTTGAGCACGCCAGCAGGAAATCCAGCCTCTACAGCCAGTTGCGCCAGGATCAAACCTCCAGATGGAGCTTCTTCGGGCACTCTCAAGACCACCGTGTTGCCTGCGGCCAAGGCCGGGGCGCACTTTTGAATGGTGGACTCGATCGGAGAGTTCCAAGGTGGCATGGCGGCAATCACGCCCAAGGGCTCGTTCACCACCACATTCATGTGGTCGTCTTCAAAGGACAGCACATCGCCATAGTTGGTCACGATGAAACCGGCGTAGTAGCGAATCATATCGGCGATGTAGGCTGCCGTGCCGGCGACGTCATCTTTTAACACCCCCATTTCTGCGGAAACTTCAGCCGCGATCATGTCGCGATTGGCATCAATGAGATCAGCCCATGCGAGGAAAAGTTTTTGCTTTTCTACGCCGCCCTTGTTGCGCCAGAGAGGGAAAGCACGCTGAGCGGCTTCTACGGCATCGAGCACATCCGCTTCACTGGCATTGGGCATAGCGTGCAAGATGCTTTGGTCGCGGGGGCTGATGACATCAAAGCTACCCTTGCTACCCTGAGTTTTTTTTCCATCGATAATAAAATGCTGTTTCATATTGGCTGTCCTATTTGGTTTAAAAGGTAATGGTTGCGACGACTCGCTTCGCTCGCAGCCGCAAGGCCCAGCTAAGCAAGCTCAGCTGGGCGATATCGATCTTTGATGAGACTAATCGTCTTCGCCACGGTAAACAAAAGAATCGAAGGCTGCTTTGGGACTGGTGAGTGGCAAATCCCAGCAGGCCAAGCCGACGTAAGCACCTGTGAACCCAAATGTAATGTCAGGGTCTTTTGACTCAACGTATTCATCTGAGAGAATGGTGGCGTCCTGTGGTTCTCCCAAATTTTTGAAAGTGTCTTCTTCAGGGCTTTTGAACTGAAACTGAAGTGTTCTTGAATCACACTGAACCTGGAGATCGATGATGCCATCAGGGAACTGAGCGCGATCCAGAATTTTGTGGGAAATGTGCTCCGTTACCATGCCATAGCCCTTTTTGCACAGGCCGACCAACAACTCGCCCTCTTCGTTCACACCTAAAAAAGCGTAATACCAGTGGCGCGTGTCGTAGTAGCAAGTCAATCCAGCCCATTGTTGTTCCGTGTGCGGCTCAAACTGCATGCGGGTGCTAGCCGAGAAACGGTGATGACGAACCCTTCTGAAGATGGCCGAAGTTTTCTCCATGCTATCCAAAAACGAATAGGTGGGCTTGAGTTGCAACCAAGAAGGTCGGCTTTCGAGATCGATCAGATCCTTTATCGGTTGGCGTAGCGTGTTCCACTCCAGGTGTAGCTCTGGAGAATCGAAATCGTCCACTTCCATCAGCGCTTCTGGAGCTTGAGCTGGCAATCCAAAGTCGGGCACTTCAGCTACGGGAGCGCGACTCTCTAAGCGCAGCCAATCATCCTCCCCCCAATGAGCTTTTGCGATGTAAGTCTCTCGACCGAGCACACTACAGCCATCGACGGGGCGACTCGCCAGGTAAACCAAAGCCACACCGCCGTTGTTAGGGACTTCGATGAAGTCCGCATGCCCGGCACGCTGGATGGGGTTATCAGGCTCGTCAACTGCCGTTAAAATGGGATTTTCCGGATGCACCTCGTAGGGGCCATTAACGTTTTTCGAGCGAGCGAGGGTCATGCAGTGACCGTACTCTGTTCCGCCTTCGGCGATGTTCAGGTAATAATAGTTGTTGCGCTTGTACATCTTGGAGCCCTCTGGGATGCCGGCATCGGTCCCCGCAAAGATATTCCTAGCCTTTCCTACCAATTTTTTCTGTTGGTGATCGTACTCTTGCATCAGTGTGCCACAGTGGCCATCGATGCGATCTGGAGTCAATTGACCTCGCTTGAGATGAGTGTTCAAGAAGTATTTCTTGCCGTCGTCATCGTGAAAGAGAGAGGCGTCGTTGCCCGAGGCGCTCATGAAAACCGGCTCTGCCCAAGGGCCATCGATGCTTTCGGAGTAGGTCAGATAATTGGGCGATTCATGACCGTGAAGCCTAGATCCTGTAGCGGGTGAGAAAACCACCCAAAAAAGTCCATCGGCATAGCTAATAGCCGGCGCCCAAATTCCAGCGGAGTCACCAATACGACGAAGATCGACGAGGTTGATGTCTTTGAGAATGTAAGTGGATAACTTCCAATTTCGTAAATCTTTGCTTTCGTAGACGGGAATACCGGGCCACCACTGAAAACTGGAAACAGCAATGTAGTACGTGTCTCCTTTTTTACAGATGGCCGGGTCTGGGTTAAAGCCTGGAAGAATCGGATTTTGTAGTGGTGTCGTCATAGTAATAAGTGGTCTTAAAAAGTGTTTAATCAGTGGTTCATCTTTAAATGAGAAGGTTTGAGCACCAAATATGAACATCGCAAGAAAATAAACGCAAATTAACGAAACGGACCTAATCAGCGCCCATCCCCTAAAATAAATACCCCCACGCTCCATAAAGGAATTTGAATAGCAGACGACCTAGTATAGGTCGTCGTAAATCTTATGACTTATTAAGTCTTGCCCTGACTTGCCTGTTAAGGCTCGTAGTCGGGTTGCTTTAGCTGCCCGACAGCATCCACAGTTCGCTATCATGGCCCCTGAGCGAGGTAGCCACCTAAAGGAAGCTGCCTACGTAAGTCACTTGGCATCTTTCTGAGGCCTTCTGACGAGCCTATGAGGTGTTAAATTATTTTCGACGGTCTACACTAGCAATCAGTACCTGCGACGACGTAGATCCACGGCACAACTGTGCTAGCCGAAGTCCGTAAACACCTCTGAGTCCGGTCGTCGGGGAATGCTTGCCCCCCTCTCCTAACTCGCCCTTAGGCCCCTTTATTATGGTTTTTCGGCGATTAGCGGGATGGCGTACAGACAGCAGATGCCGAGTGTGCATCCGTCAGACGCAAGCCCTGGCTGGCCAATTCATCGAGATGTGGCGTGGCAATTTTCCCATCGCCATAACAACTGACATCTCCGATACCCAAATCGTCAGCGACAATAAGAATCACATTCGGTTTCGCGGCGGCAGATGCATTTGCCAATGCAGTCATTCCCAGCAGACCGGCACATAAGATTAGTTCTAATTTCATGTTACTAATCCCTTAATTATTATTTCTTCTCTACGATTTGAATTAGCTGATATGCCTCAAACGGCTCAAAGTTGATGCTCAGACGATCGCCCTTGCGTGTCGCTTCCAACTTCCGTGTCTCCTTACCCAACTCTGAAACCGACACCTCAAACGGCGGCTTAAAATCAGCCGGCATGCGAATGGATACGTTGAACGGTTTGGTCGCCGTAAAGGTATCGGTTGCGGGGTCAAAGTTGTTGTTGTTCAGGTCGAGGCTCAGGCTCTTCGGCTCGCCCGGCAGACTGCGGCTGAGGTTTACGCCAACGTGGATTTCAGCGTCTGTCTCCACAACCGGATCGAGATCCTCCAGCAACAGGGCGAGCTGCTCACCATTTTTCTTCCAAAGCCAATACGGAGCGGCCGGCTGAGCCGCCACCCGCTGGAAGTTTGCATAGCGCTCCAGGTGTTTCAGCGGACTTTCCGGACGTTTCATCAGGTGGCCTTCTGGCCCGAAGCGCTGGCCGGTATTGCCGGTCGCCAGAACACGTCCGCCGTTTTTCAGGTATTTTTTCAATGCTCGGAAGTTTGCATTGGTCAGGCTGAGCGCCGACGGCAGGATGAGCATCGGCAGGTGTTTGATTTTTTCAAACTCGAGGTCGCTGGAGGGCACCACGTTCCATTGGCGTTGCGTGTCCTGCATGTAGTCGCACCAGCCGCCGTACTCGTTGAAGAATTCGTTCACGTCGAGCTGGCAGGCGGTCGATCCAGCAATCTCTGCCCACTGGTCGTAGACAATGCCGATGTCGGCGACGAACTCGCGACGGCTGAGCGCTTTGCGGTGTTTATCCAGAAAGCGGTTAAAGATTCCTGCGGTCTCCGGCGTTCCGGGCGAAAACATGTGTAGATACTGGTGGCCGTAATCAATCACGGCACGGTTGCCCAGAGCTTCGAAGCCCTGCGCCAGATAGAGGTTTTTGAACTTCTCTCCGCGCTGTTCATGCGAAACATAAAGCGAAACGGCTGAATATTTCTCGTTGCCGATGGCGGAAGCCAGACGGGTGATGTAGCCCGAGCGTGCCTCCGGCGGCAGACCCATCTTACGGCGGGTCGGTTCGTAATCGTAAAACGTCGGCCACTCGAAATGGCAGATGTCGAGATAGTCCTTAATCAAGGTGAACCCCGGGAAAATAGGGATCAGGTTACCGGCAACCAGACAGTCAAACCCGCCTTCTTTCGCCGCCTCTTTAACCGCGGCATATTTGGGCTTATGAAAACCAGCTGATTCAATGGCATGATTAATCTGGTAGCACTTGAAGATCAGGTCATCTTTCCATTCCGGCGAATCATACGCATCATAAATGCTTTCTTTACCCGGAAGCTTGCGTGCCTTGATATATTCCTTGATGTCAAAGGTATCAATAGCTGCAATACCCATTTCCTGCAGTTGTTTCTTCGAAAATTCCTTCTTCATGTATTCACGGAAGGTGTGCTCGCTCCAGACCCCAAGGCCCATATCAAAGGTACGATATAGATTGTTGTCGCCGAAGTTATCAATATGGAAGCCGGACGGCTTGAGGTCGCGGGCGATCATCCCGATTTCCCATGCCTGGTAATCGCGCAGCTGCGGGTTGGTATAGTCCTGCGTCATCAGCCGGTTGGTAATCCACCCGTTGCGGCCGACCATATGCTCGTACGCCTTGTTGCGCTTGGAAATTTTTGCCAGTCCTGACTTTTCGGCCTGCTCATCGGTCACTGCCTTGTTGCAGAACGGCTCATTCCAATCCAGGTCATTAGACAAATTGCGTCGGCCAAGCACTTGATAACTTTCATCAGGGAGCGTTCCATCCGGAAAAGTAAAGCGCTTGAGTCCATATTTGCTGGAGTTCGGATACGGGAACGGATTATTGGCTTTGAAGAAGGTATCGATGCCAAACCAGTGAGCGGTCAACGGCAGCTTACCGTCCCACGTGTGGATATTCCATGCATCGTACTGAATGCTTCCGTCCGGACCGGTGAACAGAACCAGATCGCCGACCTCTCCGCCGTCATAATAAATCAGATCGTGCTCGAAAAACTTTTGCGTCCGTGCCGTTGAATCCTTGAAAAACGGGGTCTCCTTCGACCAGTCAATGAACCAATAGCCGTACCAGCCGCCCCAAATGCGTCCCGCCCGGAACGCATCCGCCCCCGTCGCTGCCAGGTCCGCATCGGACTTTTCGTGCGGCAAAGTCACCATTGAAAAATAATCGCGATACCAGGCAGCCTGCGACACAGTTGCCGCCATCAAAATAATATAAATAAATCTTTTCATTAGTTAGTTAGTTAGTTAGTTCCTTGCTTCAAATTAAATTTTTAGTTCGCTTTGCGGGCGTTAAGCTCTTCTCGCACTTCATACATTCGTTGTTCGCTGAGCGGGTAAAACCAGATGCAGCCGAATGCGATCAGATAGAAAACCGGAGGGGTCAATGCGAAGAGCAAGCGCATGTTGATCACGGCCTGCGGTGACTGAACCACCAGCTCCGGATCAACGCCCGACCACGTCACCAAAAATCCGCTGAGCGCAATCACTCCAGCAATGGCTGCCTTCAAAAACCACGAATACATCGCGCCGTACATTCCTTCGCGCCGCAAGCCGGTATTCAGTTCGTCAAGATCACACACATCGGCCAGCATAGAACCCAGCAGAATCCAGACACAGGACATTCCCGGCGACATCAGAAGCATACAGATGAGCGACAGATACGGATTTTCCGGCGTATAAAATACCCAGCTCAGCAGGCTGGCAATAACCAGCACAACCAGCGACCCCAGTAACGTGTGCCGTTTACCAAAACGCGTACCCAGCCACGCCACCAGCGGCGTAGCAGCCATGCCGCCCACCGCAAACATCGTTGCAGCGACACCACCGAGTAGCGCGGCTGCGGCCTTATCACCGTCAAACAGATAATAGATCCCGATGTACAGCTGCATCGGATGAACCAGAAAAATCCCCATCAGAATGAAGAACACCATGCCGACAAGCAGCAGAAATGCACGGTTCTTCAGCGTCTCTTTAACGGCGGGGACGATCTTAATCTTATCTTGCGCTTCACCCGCCGGATTTTCCTTACAGAAGATCGCAGGAATCGCGCCGGTTATGATAATGAGCAACCCGAAAATCACGCCGACCCATTTCACCGCCTCAACGTCGGTTGCACCGAAGGGCTTGTAGAAACATAGCTTGTAGGCCCAAGCAGTGATCAGCCCCGCAGAGTAGGCAAAGAACGAACGATAGGCCATCACGCGGGTACGTTCCTTCACATCCATCGTCAGCTCACTAGCCAACCCGTTAGCAGGGACACCGAATACCGTATAGGCCGTGTAGAACAAAACAGACATCCCGGTCAGCCACAAGAACAGCTGCGTCTGCGACCACTCCGGCGAGACCCTCCACATCAGCGCAAACAGCAGGCCGCCGATAAATGAACCGGCCAGCATATACGGTTTGCGCCGACCGAATTTCATACGGGTGTTATCCGAGATATTCCCCATGATCGGATCGGTGATCGCGTCCCAGAATTTCGGGATCGCCAGTGCAATACCGACTAAGCGTGCATCAAGCCCCAATCCGATATTAAAAATCGGCATCGCCAGCACCATGATGACATTGCCCATGAAGTCGTTGCACATTCCGCTGATGCCGAAGGCCACCTTTTGCCAGAACGGCACATGACCACCAGTATATTCGTGCTTACTCATATAAATAATTCAAGTAGGAGACTTTTTTTAATTAGGGCTTGGTTTTTCCAAAAATAAGAAGGTTTGGCCACAAGGCATCAAAGTACAAGAATATAAACGCAACTTAATGAAACAAAATCCGGCAACGCCTGGCAACTCAAGCAAACACCTCCACATCGACAATTAAACAAAACACGCAAACCACTCCTAAACAGCAACATGCAGACAGATTCATCACCCCACTGACGTACCAACCACCATTTCCCTGATAAATCCGCCAGCGCAATAAAATAAAATACGCTTGATACCAAGCACTTACACAGCTTACTAGCACCATGGCACGACCAAAACAAAAAGTAAGCATTACCACACTTGCAGCAGAATTCGACGTAACCGCGCCAACCATTTCAAAGGCACTCTCAAACAGCAAGGAAGTCTCAGAAACACTCAGGCAGAAAGTCCGGGCTCGAGCAGAAGAACTCAACTTTATACCCAAACGCCCACGGCGCACAACATTCAACCTATGCGTCGTAATGGACTTGCCCTTAGAAGCGAGCTTTGGATTGGACGCATGCCACACCGCAATCGTCTCCGGAATCTACAATTTCTGCCAGGAAAACAAACTCGAGTTCTCGCTACTATGCGAGAGCTACAACAAGCTCGACGAAATGGACCTGTCCAAAGAGCTCTACCGGCGCAACGCCGATGCAGCCATTATAGTGCGAGCCAGAGCAGACCGCTCCTACCTCAAAAACCTAGAGCGAAACCACTTTCCCTATGTATGCGTCTACGAGGGCCCCGAAGACAAATCCATTCGCATGGATAATTGCGCCGTCGGCAAAATGGCCCTCGAACATCTAGCCTCGGCAGGGCACAAACGCGTTGCCATCGCACGCCAGACAGGACGCAGCTCAGCCTCAGAGCGCCTAATCGGATTTGCGCAAGCTGCGTCACAACAAGGCATACCCGCTGACCACATCACGGAGATCATCCCACCACCTATAGAAGGCCATGCCGCGGGGCACGCTATCGTGAAAGATTGGCTACAGAAAAACCGCCCTTGGTCTGCGATATTCTGCAGCTCAGACAACCTTGCGTTTGGCATCGTATCCGAGGCCTACCTTCAAGGAATCAGAATACCAGACGACCTGGCAGTCATTACCTGCGACGACGGCATTCACAGCGCGCAATCAGCGCCACCCATCAGCGTAGTCGACATACCGAACCGCCAAGCCGGACACATCGCCGCTCAATATGCACATAAAATGATCACCTCTTCCGGTGAGCCAGCCCCCATGCCTGCACCGCTCTCAGTCGAGCAAGTCATCGCCCGAGCCTCCACCGCCAGCAAAACGACTTAAAGGCCAAGCCAAGGCCCTCCTGCCACTCCCCCTCGTCGAACCGGACGTGCGGATTTCCCGCATCCGGCTCTCCTGCAAGTATTCGTCATAGGTGAAGTAAACCGAGTTTCTGGAGATACTGGTAGGTGCTCATTCCTTTTGGACGGTGGTATTTGCGCTGGCTCCGGCGGTTCAGATGTCGATGCATCCGGCCGGTCGACCATTTCCCAGCTCTCGCCGATGACCTTACCTGTAGGTAAGTCGTCGCGACCTAGTTTTGTTTTAAGATCCGTGCCACCCCAGACACGCTCTTGATAAATGGGTATAAAAAGTATTGGTTTCATTCGTTTACTGTTCACTGAAAACTCCCATACGTCGCAACTTGGTGCAACAACAAAAGACACCCCTTCCTATTGCGCGTTTCAAATTTCAAGTTCGATTTCGTCCGATTAACGCACCTCGTGCGACGGGCACGGTGACAAATAAAAGGTTCTTCGTCATTTACCGGGGAGTGGGTGCATAGAACCACTGATTTAGCGGGCTTCGCACTAAGCTTCTTTGGCTGAGGCTACGTAATTTTTACAACCGCTTGCGCTAGAGAGGGGGAGTTGGGGAGTGTGATGGGCACTGTTACTCTGGAAGCGTCAACCTTCGGATACCCTCCTTGAGGCGGACCACATTGAAATTAATCAGTAATCCAACTTTGCATTCTGTTAACTTCATATACGTCATCAGTTGCGCCTCGTGGATGGAGGCTAACTCTTTGACGACTTTTAGTTCGACGATCACTCTACCATCAACAATGAGGTCTAGAGCATAGTCGTCATCTAATTCCAAATCCTTGTATTTGAGCTGAAGCTTGACCTGACGCCTCACCTCAACGTTTCGTAGCGTAAGCTCATGTTGTAGGCTTTTCTCATAAATACTTTCTATGAGTCCTGGCCCCCAATAATTATGCACTTCCATTGCTGCGCCAATAATAGTGCCAGTTAATTCAGTATAATCATCCATGACTACACTCTGTTCTCAAGTGATTACATAGCAACCATCACCTCCCCAATCTCGCCCGACCTGTCCACCGTATCTTGTAAAGCGAAGGAGGGAGGGCCCTCTAGCGAAGCGGTTGTCAATCAATCATTTAGAGCAGCACATAGCACGAGTCGCATCTCCGATGACATCACCTACATTGAGCCCGCAGATATTACTGAGGCTACGTATTTTTTTACAACCGCTTGCGCTAGCACCCAAGGGCATAATAAAGTGTTGGTCTTTGAGCACAGTGCCAACAGACGTAGAGTTTCACCGCGTAGAATGCGTCAGGCACAATGGCACGGACCTTAGGTTCTGATGTCGTTGATGTTTGCGCAGTTACAACATCTAATAACTTCAATCCCGCCTCCTTGCTATACCTTTCACGCTAATCGACGAAGAACCAAATAAAAAGCCCACACTCTGAGATTAGAGAGTGGGCTTATTTTTATATTTTGAGGTCAAATAATATTCACCGGTGCTTACTGTTCCCTGGCTTCTTTTAAGATCTTCAGGTACTCACCGTAATCGATGATATTGCATTTGCTCTGCCACTGTTCGCATGCCTTTTTAAGTTGCTCGACCAACTCCGGGTTTTGCTGAGCCAGATTTGTTTTTTCGGCCGGGTCTTTTTTCAGGTCGTATAATTCATACTCAGTGCCCGGAACTTTCGAAGTCTGATGGTACCAACCCGGTGCGATCAGCAATTTCCAGCGTCCTTTAAAGATCACGCCCTGCTGCCCCTTGTCGTTGGAGAAGAGGTATTCGGGGGGAGCGATCTCTTGGCCTTTCAACACCGGAACAATGCTTCGGCCTTCCAGAGGGGAGGTTTTTACGCCGCGAAAAGTTTCCGGGTACGTGGTTCCAGCCAACTCCAGGCAGGTGGGCAAAATATCACCGACCCAGCCGACGCTGTCGGTGATCGTGTCAGGTTGAATCACCTTCGGCCAAGAGACGATACAATGCGTTTTAGTGCCGCCCTCCCACATCCGCGCCTTGGAGCCGTAATAAGGGGAGTTCATCATGTCGCCGACATGTGACGCGGCACCGTTATCCGAGAAATAAAAAATCAGTGTATTTTCAAACTCACCCGTCTCCTTTAGGGCTGCGACGAGCTTGCCGACATTTTCGTCGATCTTCTCCATCATCGCCGCATGCAGTGCATATTTAAGCTGAAGCTCCTGTTTTCTTTCAGCAGGAATTTCCCGCCCCGGTCCAAACTCGGATCGGAAGGCGGCATCTTTGGGGAACAGCTTTTCGCGGACGACTCCCGCCGCCCGGTCGGCTTCAACCTTACTGAAGTTTTCGTAGCGGCTCATATATTTATCGACCAACTCCTGAGGCGCCTGCAATGGAAGGTGCGGCGCACGGTGCGCCACATACAGGAAGTAGGGCTGATCGCCCGCGTCATTCGTCTCTTTGATCATGCGAATGGCGCGGTCGGTGATGCCGTCGGTTGCATAATAAGCCGGAGCCGTTTTGCCGTGATTGGTTGTATACGGATAGCGCTTGCTCTGCTCTTTGCCCTTTTCCCAGAGGCAATTCATGGTGTAGGTGCCCGTCATAGGAAGCTTTCCTGCGGGTTTGTTCCCTTCCATGATACGGTGTTGCCAACCATCATCTTCCGTATAAAAGAGGTGTGACTCGCCACTCACCAGGCCGAAATACTGATTAAACCCGCGCTCGGACGGCAAGGCATTATATTCGTCCTCCATCGCCTCTTCGGTCAGCTCGCGATCCGGATGCCGATGAGTTTTCCAGTGCCGTTGCGCATACTTGTTGGTTTTGATGTCGTGGGTGCCACCGAGGTGCCACTTGCCGACCATCAAGGTTTCATATCCGGCATCGCGCATCAGCTCTGCGACAGTAGGAACGGTATAGGGCATAATCCCAAAATAACCTGGATTATTAATCGTTGGGTGTCCGCCGAGCGTTCCGGCACCAAAGCCTACATCGGCGGCATCGTGCCCCGTCATCAACGACGCACGCGTCGGGCTGCAACGTCCGTTATTATAGAAGTGTTTGAAGCGCATTCCCTGTTGGGCGAGCGAATCAAGGTGGGGGGTATCAATTTCCCCGCCATAACAACCCAGATCCGCGTACCCCGAATCATCGGTCATGATGACAATAACATTGGGGCGCTCGGCAACAGCAGCCACCGTGCACATTAAGGCCGCAAAAATCAGTATAGTTCTTTTCATCGTTAGTTCCAGTCGTTTGAATATTTGGTGTGACACTCAAATGCGTCGATTAAGTTTTACTGCGTCAGTAGATAAATTTCACTGGCTGCCA
>Ga0209602_1001591_pt1 | contig 19749 bp, 20 predicted proteins | sample COGITO_mtgs_1205_3_FD_184810 | JGI IMG/M metagenome (GOLD analysis project Ga0209602, IMG submission 184810) | Pelagic marine microbial communities from North Sea - COGITO_mtgs_120524 (SPAdes) (version 2) | ecosystem: Environmental > Aquatic > Marine > Epipelagic ...
AGCTCAATCTATGGCTAGTGAATGTATGAGCAGCGACTATAAAAACTGTGGTTACTGATAAGGTCTGTGGGGAGGGAGAATTAGTATGAATAAGTTAGGAATAATTGCAGCAGCGCTGACAGAAACAGTAGCACTAGCACTAGCATCGCCAGTGTTTGCGGAATGGACGAAGGTGATTGAAGATGGAAATGGGAATACTTTTTACATCGACTTTGACACCGTTAAAGAAAATAATGGGTATTTTTATTATTGGGGGATTCTTGACCGTCTGAAGCCTGACAAATTTGGCGATTTATCAGCTAAAGCCATCAGCGAATTAGACTGTGGCACTCCACGAAAACCTCGGTACACATACTAAAAAAAACAAATGGCAGCATTAAGAGCACTCACAATAATACAAGTGAATTGATGGACCCATCGCCAAATAGTGTGGACGAAGCCATGACAAACGCAGTCTGCGATTACGTTGGGAAGTAGCATATTGGGGAAAATGGGGGTGAAACGTTTAGGAATAACAACTGTGGCGTTGGCTTTGGCATTAGCACCGCCAGTGTTTGCTGAGTGGACTGAGGTGGTTTAAAGTGCAGGTGGGAGTACTATTTATATCGATTATGACACCGTTAAAGAAAACAATGGATGTGTGTAATATTGGGAAATGCAAGACCGGCTGAAGCCTACTGAGATTGGTGTGCTGTCAGGTAAAGTCCTCAAGGAAGTAGACTGTGATATTCCAAGGAAGTATCGAAGCCTTTCTTTTGTGTTTTATAACCAACCAATGGGTGATGGTGATGGTGATGGTGATGGTGATGGTGATGGTGATCCGAGACAGCATCATCTAGTGAGTGGCAATACACAGTGCCAAATACTGTGGGCGAGTTCATGATAAACGCCGTCTGCGAACACGCCAGCAAATAATATCAGACACACGACTGAGTTTTGGCCAATGCCTCAGACTGGCTGCCCCACATCCCCCTCCAGTCCCAGCACAGTCGCATCCAGTTCTGCCAACGCAGCATCGTCGAGCCCTAGCTGCTGAGACTTCATCTTAACAATGTGACGAATTCTGGACGCTTTTTCAGCATCGACTAGCGGAGCCTCAAGCATTGGCATTTTTCTTTGCCTTTTTCGCAGATTTAACTTTGGCCTTGTCGTTTCGCATCTGGGTTAATTCTTGCTGCGGCAACCCCGTATAAGGCTCACCCAATTCTCTCAGCCCAAGCACCTCGAACAAGATTTTATCCAGCTTCACAGATTGTGGCCATTCCAGCCCCAGTTCCATAGATTTTAGCTGGATGGCATCACGCGCTGACTGGAGCGCTGCTGTCGTTTTTTAATATTTTCCATGGCCAAATTCTAATTTAATTTTTTTACTGGTGCTAGGTGGAGGGCCAATGTGTGGGCGCATGGGAGCGTGATTGTTTGCGTCTCTAGCTGTAAAATTTTTTTGGGGCCTGTGTGTGCGTTTTCCTAACTAGTCCTAGTGCCTTCATATGGGGACGGGTGGGAGGCAAATCAGGCGGCGCAATCTGGCAATTCGACAAGCGCTCGACCCCATTAAAATGCGGGGTCACAATTATCAGAAGGTGGTATGAGAGGTGGTGGAAATCTGCTAAATCAAATCATTATCATACGATAACAATGAGTTATTATTTAAGTTTTACGCAATGCGGAGACGTCAAGCAGGTCCAAAAGATACCCCCTTCCCTATCGCGGCACGCCATCCATGATGCACACGATAATGCTAACAAAAGATACCTTGATAGCGAGAAAAATTTATTGTTGCACCGAGACCGATTGACCTGTTTGCGCTGCTTTTTTAATTGCTTCAACAACGCGTACCGCCCGCAAGCCATCTGTACCAGAAACCAACGGCTGGGACTTACCGCAAATAACATCTACAAAATGATTGATTTGAGCTTGGAGTGGGTCTTGAGTTGCAATAGGCATGCGAGACGCCGATATAGGTTTCCACCAATTTGGTCCTTCATTCTGGCCCCACAATGTTAAATTAGGCAGCGAAATAGACCCATTGCGCCCACCAACCACGTAGCTAAATTGATCCGTTGCAGGATATGCTGAATTTTCAGCCGCTGTTAATTCCCAACTCCATGGCCCAAGTGAAACGTCGCTAAGATTAACCGTACCCAAAGCACCATTAGAAAATCTTAAAATTGCAACGCTAACTTCCTCAGCTTCAGCACCGCGTATGCTGTTACTTTCCAGCGCTTGAACCTGAGTTATAGGACCACACAAATGCATGAGAATGTCCACGTCATGGATTAGGTTAATAAACAATGGTCCTGCGCCTTCACCTTGTCGCCATTCGGTATCATAATAATAATCTGGCTTGGGCAACCAACAGTGTCCATGCACGGCAGTAATCACTCCAAGAACACCACTTTCGATTATCTCTTTTGCTTTAGCAATCATAGGGTTATGCCTGCGATGATGTCCGACCAATAATGGTGTATTATTGTATTCAGCAATCGAGACAATTTCAGCGCCTTCCGCTGCCGTCCTTGCTAAAGGTTTTTCCACCAGAACTGGGCAATTCTTTTCAAGTAAGGTTATCGCCATCGGCGCATGCAGCGCATTAGGCACAGCAAGAATAATACCGTCAGAACAATCTGAAAGAGCACCGAGGTCATTTTGCATGGGCAGGTCACCAACATCCTGCAAGCCCGGATCAAGCACACCAGACAGTTCAGCGTTTGGAACGTGCTTGATAGCCTCAATATGACGTTTACCGATTAATCCGGCACCCGCAACACCAATACGCTTCATGTCAACACCCCAACTGCCGCCATTATGCCACGCAACTCCGCAAGCCCACGCATGCGTCCAATCAGTGGGTACCCGGGCAAACTAATATTGGCCTGATCACCTAAAAGCTCTTGTCCGTGATCCGGTCGCATTGGAATGGCATGATCGCTTCGACCTTCCAAGCGGCGGCGCTTTTCTTCCATCATCAACGCGGCAATCGTTACAACCATATCGGTGTCACCCTCAAGATGAGCTGATTCAAAAAAATGTGGCCGGCTTGGGTCTGGAGACAATAGCCTTTTAGTATTACGCAAATGAGCGAAATGGATTTTGGGGCCAAAGCAGTGAACGAATTCTGCTGCATCAAAATCAGCATTTACACCCAATGATCCCGTGCACAGCGTCACACCATTGGCAATTGTATCCACAGCGTTAATAACCTGCTTATAATCCTGCTGTGAGGACATCACACGCGGTAAACCTAGTAAAGAAAAAGGCGGGTCATCGGGATGACAGCACAAGCGCAGACCAAGTTTTTCTGCAGTCGGAATTACCTCAGACAGAAAATCAATTAGATTGTCCCTTAAAAGCTCAGCACCTATTCCGTCATACGTGGCAATTCTAAGGCGTACATCGTCTAACGTCCATCCATCATTAGCGCCGGGAAGTCCAGAAACCACAGTATGAACCAGAAGAGATTTTTGCGCTTCATCCATAACACTAATAGCGGCATCAGCTGCAGCCTGCACAGTATCAGAATAATCTCTAACAGCTGTCGACCTTTTAAGAATATGCAAATCAAAAGCTGCAAAATCAACCAAATCAAATTGCATCGCAGAACCGCCATGTGGCTGTTGGGCACGCATATTGGTGCGAGTCCAATCCAAAATTGGCATGAAATTGTAGCAAATAGTATGGACACCATGCCGCGCCAGAGCCTCCATGCTGGCAATATAGCTTCTCAAATGGGCCATCATATCAGGCCCTTGGATCTTGATTTCTTCCGAAACAGGCAGACTCTCAACTACTTCCCATTTAAGACCAGCAGCTTCTATCATTGCCTTTCGAGCCACAATATCTTGCTCAGGCCACTGCGCTCCAGGTGTGTAATCATGCAATGCAGTGACAACACCTGCCGCTCCGACTTGCGGCAGGTCAGAAAGCTTCGTCGGATCTTCCGGCCCAAACCAACGCCAACATTCAATCATGGTTCCCACCCTTCCCAAAGTGAATGGTCTATTGAGATGGGCAAGGACACCCAAGCACCACTTCTATGCGCCTCATAAATTGCTGTAATCAAAGCTATAGAGTCTGCTCCATCATCAAATGCCACAGCTTGGTTTGGCTGACCAGTAATTGATTTTGAAACTTCACGTAGAAATCCAGAAAAGCCTGCTAAACTCGGCACGTTATCCGCAATAACGGAGTCTATTAAAGACTGTTTTTTTGGATCACGCGCTACAAATTGCCAGTTGCCTTCACCTGGAGCGTAAGGCGTTGTGTCTGATGTTACTGTTACATGCTCATAAACAAATCGAAGACGCGTTTCGTCTCGCGCAGCGCCAAGAGTGATTGAGCTGGTAGCCAAACCGCCACCTGACAATTCAAAAATTACAGCTGCGCTATCTTCTGTTTCGATAGAATTCACCAAAGTACCTAGTCGCGCCGCTACACCAACAACAGGCGCCATAAAATTCATTAGCAAATCATGGGCATGAATTGCATGGCCCACGATAGCACCACCCTGTTCGCCCGCCCAAGTTCCACGCCACGGGACTGCATAGTAATCTGCACCACGATTCCAATGAGTTTCGACAGCGGCTGCGCGTGGCACACCGGTTAAACCAGCACCTTTTAATGCCTGCAAGAACTGTAGATTGGGTCCAAAACGGTATTGAAAAACAGGAAATACAGACCGACCAGTTGCCTTCTTAGCCTGACCAATCGCCCTAATTTGGGCAAGTGATGTAGCAAGTGGTTTTTCACAAATTACGTGTTTTCCCGACTGCAAAGCCTCTATAGTAATCTTTGAATGTAGATGTGGTGGCAAACAGATGTCGATGACATCGACTTCAGCGTCCAGTGCCATCTGAACATCGTTAGCTAAAACAATTTCATCTGCCGCCAAATGTGCCAAGCGGCTCTGATCTTGGTCCACCACCATAGTTACTTTAAATTCTGGTAAAGCGCGATAAGCCTCTATGTGTTGCGCCCCAATCCCGCCCCCAAGTACGGCTACCCGAATCATAATATTTGCTCTTCAGCTAACAATTGAGCACGCAAGGCAAGCTCCATAACCTCAAAGCAGTGATCTTGGCGCATGGCAGTTTCAGTTCGGTGAGCAATGTCATTGGTCAACCTGCTAAAATATGGCAACCCAGCATCGTGAGCATCAATTTTTTCGCAGCGTGTGCCATTTACCATTATGAGGTAATCTGATCCATCTCGCCCTCCCACCTCAACATATTTGATCAATTCGATGTAGCCTTCAGTTCCCAAAAGAGTTAATCGCCCATCTCCCCAATTAGGCAAAGCATCCGGTGTATACCAGTCTACACGAATATAACCTGATGCATGATCTGACCGTAGTGCAATTTCACCAAAATCCTGCAGTTCAGGGTCGGCTGGATTGGCATGATTAGCAACATGCGCCATAGTGATATGCGCTGTTTTTGAGTTGGTAAAATGCAGAAACTGATCAATCTGGTGCACGCCAATATCAGTAAGAATTCCTCCATATCTTTTGCGAGAAAAAAACCAACTGGGTCGAATTGCACGATTTAACCGATGAGGTCCAAGTCCTGTTGTGTGAATAATTTTTCCAATTACTCCATTTTGTACCATCTGGTCAGCAAGCGTGACGCAAGGCACCTCAAATCGTTCCGAAAAATTAATGGACCATATACGCCCAGTTTCAGCTACTGCTGCCTTTATCAACGTCAGCTGTTCGATATCTGTACATCCCGGTTTATCTGTCATCACATCATGACCTGTATGCATAGCCTGAATAGCCAGAGTGGCTCGGTCGCCTGGAATAGCAGAAACCAATGCCAAATCTGCGCCGGCACTTAAAGCGCATTCCAAATTGTTAAAACGAAGCAATTCGGGAAAACGTCTCATGTAACCTTCGAGAGGCTGCGGAGTACCATCCGTCCAAAACCCAAGACATCGAGCACCAATTCGCAACATATTTTCAGTCATTCCAAAAATGTGGCGGTGATCTAAACCAAGAGCAATGAAAGCCAACGTCATGAGACCACCCTCGCAACTATTCCAGATTGTACAGCCTTCTCCATAGCTTGGATCACAGCATGTACATGCAAAGCACTACGCCCCGAGGAAATAGCTTCGCCACCAATCTCACAAGATTGTACAAAATCTTCAAGTATGGCTTGATGCCAAGCATGTGTGAAGGCCATTGGGTCCGCACCACCACCAGTACTGTTAGTTTGATCAGAGACAATAGTTTCAGTATGCCCGTCATGCCAAAAAATATTCAACTGATTGCCTTGTAGAATAACCTCCGCACGCATCGTTGTGATGGCAATACTATCTGCACTACCTGGGTATGCGATCGTTGTAGCGCTCAAAACGCCTGAAGCGCCAGACGCAAAACCCATCAAGGCTGCGGCAATATCCTCAGCCTCCATTTGATGCAGAGGACTGGTGCGCATAATAGCTTGAACTTGTGTTATTGGCCCTGCAAGCCAGAGCGCCAGATCCAGCGTGTGAATGGCTTGGTTTATCATCACTCCGCCACCATCACGATCGTACGTGCCTCGTCCGGGAGAGTCATAATAAAGTTGATCGCGCCACCACGGAACTCGCATTTCTAAATGAATGATATCGCCCAATGCACTGGTGTTGAGGAGTTCTTTTAATGCAACCGCTGCAGGTCTGGCTCGATGCTGAAAAAAAACTCCTAATGGAACATCAGCGGCCTCAAACATCTCAACGATAATCCTTGAGGAATCTAATGTACGTTCAATTGGCTTTTCCAAGATAGTGGGTATACCTGCTTTTGACAAAACCTGAGCATACTCAAGTCTAGCATTTGGCGGTGTTAACACGACCGCCAAATCAGGTTTGATAGACAACGCATCTGAAATTTCTGTAAAGTCCAACACATCATAGCCTAAAATAGCAGCAGCAGAATCACAGAATGTTCTGACCATCTGTTTATCACGACCTAGAACAGCATCTAATTTTAAACTCGCACGATTATCACGCAACGCAAGCAAATGGGTGTGCGCCACCATTCCCAGCCCAATCATCAGAACATTCATTTTTCTTTCTCCTATCCATTTACTTGCAGGAATTTATCAGGTGCGCCAAGGGCAGTTCGTGCTAAGTTCATCGTAAATCGGAGGTACTGATATGCTTGGGCAACTTTCTGGAGTAGCAGGTGAATTTTATGAGAAGATAAAAGGAGCTCCTATCGTTTCACCGCATGGGCATTGCAATCCCGCTTGGTTTTCAAGAAATAATACTTTTGACAATCCTGCGGAGTTACTAGTGGTACCTGACCATTATGTCTTTCGTATGCTATACTCGCAAGGTATAAACCTAACTGAACTTGGAATTGGCGTAGCGCTTGAGGACAGAGATCCACGCCTTATTTTCCAAACTCTTGGAGAGTATTGGCACCTTTTTTTGGGTACCCCCAGTCATACTTGGATGACGTATGTTTTAGAAAAAACTATTGGCTGCAAAACACCTCTTGGACCTAATACTAGCAGTTACATTTATGACCAGATTGCAGAATGGATCACTGATCCATCTAACACACCCCGTTCATTATTTGACCGCTTTAATATCGAAGTCTTGGCCACTACTGATGGCGCATTGGACACACTTGAAGATCATTTAAAGATTTCTCAATCCGATTGGTCAGGCCGGGTAATCCCTACATTCCGCCCTGATGCAGTCCTTAATCCACTCTTTCCGGGGTGGATTGATTCACTCAGGCATTTGGGACAATTAACATCTCAAGACACCCAAAGTTTTGCCGGTTACATTCAGGCATTGCGAATTCGGCGTAAATTTTTTCAATCAATGGGAGCGACGGCCACAGATCACGCCGTCGAAGCACCTGAACTTTTTTGGTTGGAAAAGCCAAGCTTAGTTTTTGATCAATTAATTAATGGTGATAATACCAACGCAATGGCTTTCCACGGTCATATGCTTATTGAAATGTCACAAATGTCGATAGAAGACGGTCTAGTGATGCAACTTCATGCCGGAAGTAAACGAAACACAAATGAAGCTATTCTCAATACATTTGGATACGATATGGGAGCAGATATACCAGTTAGTACAGATTGGGTGCGTGGATTAGGGCCACTATTGAATCGGGTTGGCAACAATAAAGATCTAACATTAATCTTGTTTACGCTAGATGAAACATCTTATGCCCGAGAGCTTGCGCCAATGGCAGGGCACTGGCCTTGCCTGAAGATTGGACCACCTTGGTGGTTCCATGATAGTGCTGCAGGCATCGCACGCTATTTTGATCAGGTGGTAGAAACGGCAGGCTACTGGAACCTTGCCGGCTTTAATGATGATACACGCGCATTTCTATCCATACCGGCGCGTCACGATCTATGGCGACGCGGGGTTAGCGTCCACTTAGCAGAACAAATTACAAAACAATATTTCTCCAAAGACACAGCAGAGATGATCGCAGAGCTTTTGGTTACAGGTCTGGCACGCAACACATATAAATTGAGATAAACATGCCACGTATTCTACACCTTGGCGTTGGTAATTTTTTTCGCGCCCACCAGGCTTGGTATACCCAACGCTGTCCAGAATGGAACATAACTGGTGTCAGCTTTCGCTCAAGCTCCGTCCGTGACCACCTTGTTACTCAGGATTATAGTTACAAGCTTGTCATCAAAGACACCTTAGAAACAAAAATTGAAACAATCACATGTTTAGACAGCATATTAGTCATGGTGGAGAATCCTGAAGCTGTCATTTCTGCCATCACCGACCCCTTGTTTAACGTCATTACACTCACCGTCACGGAAAAAGCTTACTGCCTCGGACCTGATGGTAAATTGAACCAAAACGACCCAGCCATTCGCGAGGATCTTAACGGCGGTAAATTAACCCTTATTGGTACTTTGGCACGTGGCTTAGCAAAACGTAAAAAGCCTATTACAATTTTGTCCTGTGATAATCTGCCTGAAAATGGCCAAAAATTAAGATCAGCGGTTAAAACCTTCACTGAATTGGCGAACCTAGAGATTAAAGCAAATATCACTTACCCTTCGTGTATGGTTGACCGGATTACGCCAGCAACAACAGACAAAATCAGGTTAGAAGCACATGATCATATGGCTGTACCCACCGAAGAGTTCACTGAGTGGGTTGTAGAGAATGATTTCGCATCAGCTCGACCTGATTGGCCAAATGTACAGTGGGTCGACGATGTTTTACCTCATGAAATGCGAAAATTACGAATGTTAAATGGGGCGCATTCCTATCTTGCTTACGCCGGAATAATACGTGGCTACACATTTGTACATGAGGCAATCGCCGATCCCATTTTAAGAGCAGGAGCATTTAAAATCATGGCTGAGGCTGCGCAAACCCTTCCAAAAGACATTCAAAATCAAACAAAAGATTATTCCGCAGCATTAATTAAAAGGTTCGAAAATCCAAACCTACTTCACCGCCTACGTCAAATCGCTATGGATGGCAGTGAAAAGCTGCCAATTAGAATTGTTAGCACAATAACACATCGAGATAAACAAGATAGCCCAGCTTTGAACGCCGCAATTACAGCATGGATATCGTTTGTTCAAAAAGAGGTGACGGAAGGCCATCTGCTTGATGACCCCAGAGCTAGTCAAATTGCTGAGGCCTGTTTATCAGACGATCCAGATACTGAATTAAGAAATTTGATAGGCGCATGCTAAGCTGGCAAAATTGCGCCTTTATATCCCACAACTAACGATGCGAGGTTGTGACCGGCCTGCAAAGCAACCTCCTGATTAAGTCCGCCTAAAATAGCAGCCAGATAGGCACCGTTAAAGCTGTCACCAGCTGCGGTTGTATCGACCACACATGAGGCAGGCGCATAATTTCCAGTTGTCCCAGTCACTAGACATAATGGTCCGGCCGCCCCCCGCTTTAATGCGCCGATTTTACCCATGGCTAAAAATCGAGCGACAACAGCCTTAGCACTTTCTCCAGTTAAAGCCTGTTCGTCATCAATTGAAGGCAATGCAATATCGCATAAGGCCCACATTGTCTGGTTTATCGCTTGCGCAATTTCTTTTTTTTCCCACAAACGGGGACGATAATTACTATCGTAAACTACCCGTCCGCCCTTTGCCGAATACTCAGCTAACCAGACCAGAAGCGCAGTACGCGTTAATTCAGGCAATATCGCTAGAGAGATACCAGATAGGTAAATAATATCATAGCCTTCCAATACTGAAAAATCTGGTCCATTTAATCCAAGAAAGACTGAGCGCGCTGCGGCATTATCTCGCCAATATGTAAAGGAACGCTCTCCTGTTGTATCTGTAGTAATGGCATAAATGCCTGGCGTTCCATCTGGGCAGCTTTCGATGGCTTCTGTTCCAATACCCTGCTGAGCAATAAATTCGCGAATTTTGGCCGAGAATGGTTCCACGCCAAGTCTTGTTGCATAGTCAATCTGAATATTTGGTGCAGCTCGTTTGAGATATATAGATGAGTTAAGCGTATCCCCAGCTACACCAATATCAGCCACGTCCCCATCAATAGACAGTTCAATCATCGCCTCACCTATAGCAACAAATTTCATGCAAATTGCTTTCGTGCAGTACGTCGCCAAATGATAAGCCCTGAGGCAACAATGATTGAGGCCCCAAGTATAGTCCATTGATCAGGCACTTCGTCGAAAACGAAATAGCTGGCTACAGCAAGGTAGAGTAGAAAACTATACGTGTAAGGCATCAATGTATTCGCAGGTGCAAAAAAATGTGCTCGCGAAAAAATTTCATGGCCGGCCCATCCCCAAATGCCTAAGGCCACCATCAAAAACCACTCTAATGCATTTGCCGGGGGTATCCAGACCCACCAAGCGAAAGGAAAGAGTATGAAGGCACCAGATGCGCCTATATAAAACTGCATCGTCTCAGCGGCGACGACTCCAGATATCTTGCGAGTAATAATTGAATATAGCGCAAAGGAAAATGCATTGTAAACGTTCAGCAGTGCAACCCAATGGAAAGACGTATCAAACGGCCTAATGACCACAAGTACACCTGCAAATCCCAGAAAGATTGCAAACCAGCGCCACGGACCGACCCTCTCCCCTAGTAGAGGCCAAGACAGAGCGCACACGATAATCGGGGCAGAAAACATAATCGACGCAGTTACCGTCAGCGATAGGTAATTTAGTGTAATAAAATTAAACAAGGTTGCTGAAACCAGCAACAATGCACGTAAGAAAACTAGCCCTATATGGGCCGATTGGAAACTGTTCCAGCCATCACCTTTGCGGAGTAGCAAGAAAGTAGAAATAATGAAATGAGGTAAGTAGCGCATGAAAGCCAGCTGAAAAGCAGGAAGGCCAGCCAAAACGAGCCACTTTACTGATGTATCAATCATAGCAAAGAAAACATATGCGCCTAATGCCATCATAATCCCAAGAGAGGCCCGGTCTTGTGTCACTTGGGCCACTATAGCCAACGGTTCAGTCCTTGAACTTATCAGCGTAAAAATCGACCATTTGTGAAACCATATGGTCAGCATAACCACTATCACGTGCGTCGTTCAATGCGGAAAGCGTACTGGTTGACATAATAGAATTTACACCCACCTCGGAGGCCATTTGAGCATAGTATCCAACATCTTTTGCTGCGTTCTTTACTGTAAAAGCTAGTTTATTTGAATCTCCGTCCACACCATAAGCCTTCACAAAATCCATCATCCCGGATCTTAGTGGCCCCGCTGCCATCACATCGTAAAGATCTTCTCTCGATATCCCTGCGACATCAGCCATCGCAAAAGCTTCGGCCATAGCATTTGCTACCGTCATTCCAAAAAAATTGTTGATTAATTTAATTGTGTGACCCGAACCGAGTGTGCCAAGATGAAAAACATTTTCACCCAGAACGTTTAAAACTGGGCGCACCTTAGTAAAGGCAGTGATATCACCAGAGCACATGATATTGAGTAAGCCATCTTTAGCATGACTTGGCGTACGTCCCAGCGGAGCATCCAGATATTTTCCACCAGCAGCAGAAACAATATTCCCTAAAGTTCGCGTTGAGCCCGGTAAGGATGTTCCAAAATCAATTACGATAGCACCTTTTTTTAGACCAGCCACCACTCCTTTATCACCTTGCATTCGTTCTTCGACATTCTTCGAAGTGTCCATACACAGCATTATAATATCAGAGGCCTGCGCTACAGCCTTGGCGGTTGCAACTTCGGTAGCGCCCCTAGCAACAGCCTGATCAACAAAAGTGCGGGTTCTGTTGGCAATTACAGTCACCAAATAACCTTGGTCTTGAAGCCTTCCAACCATTGCCCCACCCATGAGGCCCAATCCTATGAATCCTATAGTTGGCTTGCTCATCTCACACCTCCTCAGATGTAATTGTTTCAAAAGACCGCAATTTGAGGCCTTTTTGGATTTCATATATTGATATAGGTACATCTGGTTGTGGCTGTGGAATTCGAATAGGTATGTTTTTTAGACGAGGAGTAAGCGTTGGTTCTCCACAAAGCATCCGCATATTATAGTCTTCGATACCGTCCCATTTCGTCATACTACCCATAATTGGGAACGCGTCAGCCGCCATCATTTCGTAAAATAAAATGCGTCGCGCTTGTTTGGACGTATTAAGAGCTGATCCATGAACGATACGACCATGATGAATGCTGATTGAACCCGCAGGTCCTGTCAGTTGCAACGCGTCTTGTGGGTTTAACCCATTTTCCTCGAGCATCATCGCTCCAGCAAAAACTCCATCGACATGATGGTCAAAGACAGGGCCCTTATGTGAACCTGGAAAGACCATCAACGGACCGTTCTCAGCAGCCATGTCATCAATACAAATACCAATTGCAATAATATCGTCATTGGTGTGCGGGTAAAATGCATAATCTTGATGCCACTCCACTGCAGCCCCATAACCTGCCGACTTCATATTTAATTTAGTTGTGTGCAACCGCAAATTCGGCCCAATCAAATCACGGGCGGGACCCAAAACGACATCTGAATACATCAAATCAAGCATAATTTTCGAAATTTTATGAGGTAACTTTATTCTTCGCAGGCGCGGATTCTCCTGTGTGTGACTATCTTCTAAGTCCAAACGCTCATTACTAGATGTTAACATCGCAGCTTCGGCCTCAAACCGGGTTATCTCAGCTCGGATTTTTTCTAGCCAGTCCCCAGAAATTTGATTTTTTATTACTAAATACCCATCTTCATCGAACTGCCTCTTTTGGGCATTATTCAAGCACTCCATTACATGACCGCACCAATCTGCCACGGGACAAATTCATAATCTCCAAGGCCTTGCATCTCTGATTTCGACATTTCGCCAGACGCCACCCGCAAGAATAATTCGTAGATCTCACGCCCCTTTTCTTCAAGTGGCACACCATGTGTCATCATAGCGCCAGCATTTACGTCCATATCCTCAGTCATGCGATTAAACATCTCAGTATTTGTAGCAACTTTAATTGTGGGTGCAGGCTTAGAGCCAAAAGCAGATCCACGCCCTGTCGTAAAACACACAAGATTACAGCCACCCGCAATTTGTCCTGTAACCGATGCAGGATCATAACCAGGGCTGTCCATAAATGTGAACCCATTGGCTCGCACAACCTCAGCATATTTATAAACACCAGTTAATGGGCTTGTCCCGCCTTTAGCCGCGGCCCCTAAGGATTTCTCCAGGATCGTAGTCAAGCCGCCAGCCTTGTTGCCTGGACTTGGATTATTGTCCATAGAGCCTTTGTTTCTCGCAGTATAATCTTCCCACCAATGGATGAGATCAAGCAGGCGATTTCCAGTCGCACGGTCTATTGCTCTAGCGGTTAACAAATGTTCGGCCCCATAGATCTCTGGCGTTTCTGCGAGAACGCCAGTCCCTCCCTGAGCAACAAGGAGGTCAGTGGCATAACCGAGGGCTGGGTTCGCTGTTATACCAGACCAAGCATCTGAGCCACCGCATTGCAGGGCCACTTTCAAATCAGAGGCAGGGCATTCTGTACGCGTTGCCAGATTAGCAATTGGCAACATCGCAGAAACTTTTTCAATCCCTTTTTCAATGGTCCGCCGCAAACCGGCAACTGATTGAATATTCATGGCTTGAAAATTTGGCCCCTGTTTTAATCCCCATGCATCAAGTAGCCAGTCGATTTGATTCATCTCACAGCCTAGACCAACCATCAACACCGCTGCGTGATTAGGATGCCGGGCATACCCCCACATAACGCGCTGCAAAGCTTCAAAACCATCACCTGAATCCGCCATGCCACAACCCGTTCCGTGCACAAAAGCCACAACGCCGTCCACGTTCTGGTAATCAGCCAATATCTCAGGAGTAAAGTGCGCCGCAATCATTCGTGCCGCTGTCGCCGAACAATTTACAGAAGTAACGATAGCTATATAATTTCGCGTACCTACCTGCCCATTTTCACGGCAATAGCCCATAAAGGTATCATCTTTAGTAGGCTTAACGGCGCGCAAATTAGTACCAAATTCATAGTCTACATCTGTACCACGAAATTCAACATTGTGCGTATGAACATGATCCCCTGCAGCGATTGGCGTGGCAGCATATCCAATCACCTGGGCGTATTTACAAATGACTTCACCTACGGCTAAATCACGTGTTGCTATTTTGTGGCCTGACGGAATCAAAGAACGGGTAAATACACTTTCAATTGGAATCCCAATATCTAATGCTCTGCTCGCAGTAACAACAGTATCGGTTGGGTCAAGTCTAATAAAATCCATAAAAACTCACGAATAATATGGGTTTTTTACGCCCAGCTACAGGTTTTGACCTGCGAAGATAACACTATGCGATGGCGTGATGCAAACATACACCACTATCAGGGTTCCAATCACAAAAAGCCCATTACGCAGATCATTGCTCACCTCACAGGCCTCATTAGTGACTACACTCGAAGCCATTTTTCGACATAATATAAACGTACTTTAACGACTGTACTTTATAAGTTCCATCTACGTTGGCGTATCTCATTTAGAGTAAAAGGGTGACGATGGGTGGCCAAATCAGAAGGACGGATAGTGCAACCAACTGGATACCAATAAAGGGCAGAAATCCTTTGAATATATCCGTTAAAGTAATGTGCGGTGGCGCCACGGATTTAAGATAGAAGGCAGCTGGTCCAAACGGCGGAGATAAAAAACTTACCTGCATGTTCATGCAAAATACTACGCCAAACCAAATTGCAACATGGCGGCGTTCAAGTTCACCAAAAACCCCAATTTCTTCTAGTGGTAGTTTGAGCACAATTGGCAAAAAAACTGGAATAATCAGTAAAACTATGCCGACCCAGTCCATAAACGCGCCCATGAAAAGAAGGATTAGCATCATTAATAATATCACGACCATTGTAGGAAGTTCGGAACCAACAATAAAGTCCGCTACATAAGTTGGGCCGCCTGCAATGGTATATGCTCCTGCAAGTGTTGCCGCACCAATGGTTACCCAAATTATTGTACCAGTTGACTTGAGAGTTCGCATCAGAGAATCCCACACTAATTCTGCAGATGCCTCGCCGCGCAGCAAAGCTATAACAAAAACTGCCATAGCTCCCATCCCAGCAGCTTCAGTAATTCCCGTAATACCACCATAGATTGATCCCATAACGACACCAATAACAACAATAGGAGGCACCAGCCCTTTTCCTAGTGACCAACCACGCGCTGTCCGCTCTTTCCTAAAAGCGAAAACGGCAAGAGCGAGACTAACAATTACGATAATTCCAAAAATCCAGACGTATTCTGCTGTACCCCAGAACGCAGGATCACCAGTATTAGCCGCATTAGACCCTGAAAATTCAAAAAAACTTGCGCGTAGAAATAGGAAGGAGCCGAAGCCCGCGACTAAAACATTAAAGAAAGCTAAAAATAATATGCCTTTTTCACGTCCTACGGGTTCGCCTGCAACAGGTTCAGGCAGGGGTGCATCTTCTGGACGCAGTTGTGTGCGGACAATGATGTAAATGATAATGAAGGATGCCAACATAAAACCAGGCACAAAGGAGGCTGTAAAAAGCGCCTTTATAGATGTTTCGGTGATAAGACCGTAAATGATCAGAACAATAGATGGAGGTATCATAGTGCCTAGTGATCCACTCGCGCAAATCACACCTATAGCAAGGTTTTGATTGTAACCTAGTCGCAACATTTGCGGTAGAGCAATTAGGCCTAACAAAACAACTTCACCGCCGATAATGCCAGACATTGCTGCCATTATAACAGCCATTATGGAGGTCACGATAGCTATACCACCACGCGTCCTATTCAACCAGACGCTGAGTGATGAATACATCTCTTTAGCAATTCCAGACCGCTCTAACAGTGCCGCCATAAAAATAAATAGCGGAACTGATATCAAGACGTAGTCTGTTAGTAGTCCATATATCTTCTGCGCTAAAATATTTAACGGCCCAGATCCCGGGCGGCCAGTCAAAATGCCATCTCCAAAGGTCCATGGCGCCAATAACAAATCTGGCTCGAATTTCATCACTAGCACAAGAACCGCTAAAATAGCGGACGCAAGTCCTAGCGGCATCCCAATAGCAAGCAGTAAAATAAGCCCCAGCATTAGGACAAGCGAAATTGTTCCAATATCCATGAGGTCAGTCCTTTGCCAAATTAGGTTGGTCTGTTACATATCCGGCAGCTCCACCATCTGTGCCGACCTGAGCCTTAATGCGCTCAATTTCCTCTTCGTCCAAATCGTCGCTACTATAATTCAGCTCCTCTTTGTTCCAATCAGAAAATAAATTCACAACTGCCTGAGTGGCAACAAGTAATACAACCAACAAAACCATTGGCTTGAGGGTAGCAGGTATCGGTGGATCAAAAGCTGTCCCAAATGTTTCCCACCGATAAAATTTATCAAAGGCCTCACCGTATCCTCCATAAATCAGGAAAAATGCGAAAGCGACAATCAAAATTGTAGAAATGCTGTCAAAAATACGCTGTACCCAACGAGGTACGGCATCGTACAATAGAACAATGCGAATATGACTTCGTTGCTGCATAGCGTAAAGACCGGCACATAAGAATACAAAACCAGCTAACCAAAGCGACATTTCATTAGCCCATAAAGTAGGGGCTTCAAAAACATATCTCAAAACCACTTCGTAAAGCATTACTCCAGTTAGCAGCACGATTAACATCATGGTAACGCGACCAATAAAGACGGCCAGTTTATCTACTGCACGCCAACTCTCAAACTCCATGCCCGCCCGCTGCACTGTTCTGACCCCCACATAAGCGAATAATGGCAAAAGGATTAGCGCAAGCCAATCAAACACATCGGCAAAGCCTCCTAAAAGGCCATCCATATTTGGAGTTACATCATTTCGATTGAATAGCGCTGACAGTTTATCAAATTCAGATGGATCAGAAGGTGGATAAAAATCCAAGGTAAATGCGGGCATATGCCAAACGACCCAGCCTGCACAAAATATAAAGGCTAATGGCACAAGCCATTCAATGAAAGAACCAGAGCGTACCTGCATCAGTAAATCCTCTTGCCATAGAAATGACTGAGCGCTCTAAACGCGCTGTTATATAAAAATGAGGCTCCAACTTAAAAAGTTGGAGCCTCATCGCTTAGAATCACTTAGATACTAGACCCAGCTGGCTAAGATATGCCAAGTGTGCTTCTACCAGAGCTTTTGCTTCAGGTGTGTCAGCAAACTCAGGCCACGTCGCTTGCGCAGCGTCGCGGAACTTTTGAAGTTCCTCAGGTGCCCATTGTGAAAGTACAACGCCCTTTTCACGCAGCATAGCAGCAGCTTCAGCATTCTTTTTCTCAAACGTCAAAGCTGTCCGCAGAGCAAGTGCTTCCATTGCAACTTTCATGATCGTCTGATGTGCCACAGGCATGGCGTCAAAGACTTCTTTGTTACACGCGAGGTGATCAGAAGGCATCGAGTGGAACCCTGGAAAGTTTGCGTATCCGACAATGTCATAAAGACCAAGGCCTACGTTGTTTGCTAGACCAGAAGCGTCTGCACCGTCAATGATACCTGTTTCTAAGGCGGTGAAGATTTCTGTGAAATCCATAACGATAGGAGATGCGCCAAACTTTTCAAAAATCTTGGTTTCCATACCAGGAGGTGAACGGAATTTCCAATCTTTGAAGTCAGCCACTTTTTCGATTGGCTTACCTGAAGCAAATGATTCTTGACCGTAAACCCACCAGCCAATCAGTTCCATTCCGTATTTATTATACAGAGGTGCAGCAGCCTCACGGCCACCACCAAAATATAGCCAACTGAGCTGTTGATATGGTGTCTCGTAGCCACCCATGATGTCACTTACGAATTGGAATGCAGAGTTTTTACCAGTCTGATACCCGCCTCCTGTCATGTCACAGTCTAGAATACCAGTAGCTGCCGCATCAAATGTTTCCACCGATTTTACTACAGACGAGCTATAGAACATCTCTACTTCAATACCGCCGCCTGACATCGTTTGGATATCTTCAACGTATTGTGCAGCCAGTTTTCCTGACACTGTTTCAGGTGCATAGTGCGTCTGAATACGTAGTTTAGTCTCCTGTGCACTAGCAGAAATCGCCGTGCCCGCCACAATCGCTGTGGCAACGGCAACAGATGCCGCCTTTTTAATGAATGTCATGTTCATCCTCCCAGACATTTTAAAACGCAAAATCGAGAGCTTTTTACCCGTCGTTTTTGCAAAGTAGGGAGAAGCTAAACGTAGAGGCTCTCAACAACAACAACAAAATGAAATTTTGTTTAATTTCTTGATTAAGTTATAATTTTGAAATTTTGTAATTTATATTTTCTTAATTTCAGGATTAATTTTTAGCAAGTCACATGAAACAAACGTCTTCGAGAATTTGCATCATCGTATGATAACCAAAGGTTTAGAGCACGGACAGAAGATCAGGGTAGAAAATTTACGTAAGGAATTTGGGTGTTCAGCCAGCACAGTGCGGGAAGCTCTATTTAGATTGTCAACTTTAGGCCTCGTTCAATTTCAAGAACAACGAGGCTTTCGTGTTCCCCAAAAATCTCGAAACACACTGCACGAATTAAGCCACTTAAAAATCTTACTTGAATCAGAGGTACTATTCAATCAAACAGGCAAGGACGCGTTGAATGGGAAGCTCGATTGAATGCAGCCCACCATCAATTAAGCCATATTGAAAAGCGATTAAATGAAACTCAAATTTCTGAGCCCTACATTGACTTGTGGTTTGCTGCAGAACGATAGTTTCATAAAACCTTAATTTCTTGATGTGGTTCTGATTTTCTTATTGGAACACATCGACAGATCTATGATCGTTTTCAACAAAAGCTAATGGTTGAGGATCGGACATTTAACTTTGTATCAGATAATATCGAACACCATCAACAAATTCTTGATGCTACGATGTCTGGAGATGAAGCACTCACCCAGATGAAAATTCATAACCACCTAGCTCGCCATTTGTAAAATTAACAAAAAACGAAAGCCAGCAGTCGTACCTCGAGGGCAGTCTGCAACATGCGTTACTTTAATCTGCAAATTGCAAAGTCCTTAAACACACCTACAACGACAGGTAGAGTATTCATTAGAGACATTTAAATAAATTTAAAGACAGCAGTCAGCCTTATAGGCTGGGAGAATCATCCTCCAAATACACATTGATAATTTCGTTAAACGTTTCCTCAGCAGCGAAGCCTAACTCTATCGCTCTTTCAGGTGCAAAATCCTTCGGCCAACCTGCAACGATACGTATAATT
>Ga0209602_1001592_pt1 | contig 19746 bp, 5 predicted proteins | sample COGITO_mtgs_1205_3_FD_184810 | JGI IMG/M metagenome (GOLD analysis project Ga0209602, IMG submission 184810) | Pelagic marine microbial communities from North Sea - COGITO_mtgs_120524 (SPAdes) (version 2) | ecosystem: Environmental > Aquatic > Marine > Epipelagic ...
ATAGCTTGTGTTATTGTCGTATCTCAAAGGGATAGAATCAATAAATGAAGAGGTTAACTTTCCTTTTTTAGTTAATTCTTCTCTTAAAATAACTGCATAGCTCTTTAATGCTTTTCGATAAATATCAGAAAGAGGTTCACTTAGTTTCTTATCTATTAATGCATCAAACAGTTCTAATGTTGACATTGGCTTACCAAGTGAATATTCATTTAGTACAATAAACTCATAAACTTGTTTAGCAAGAGTTGAGGTTACAGAGTAACGCTGTTTAGCAGGATATGAATTAGGGTTCAAAGAAGACCCTATTAAACGACCACTAAATAGACGATACCGTTTGTTGTTAAGTTTGAAATCAACGTAATATTTACCGTCTTTACGTTTGCAGACTTTGGGATAGGAAAGGCTATTATTTGGCACTCATATGGCAATTTAGTTAAACATCAATGTTCAACTTAACTGTAAGTGTTTGTAGTTCATTGGTTAGTAGCTTTCGAAGAAAGCAAAGAGCATCTGACTGTTAATCAGAGGGTCCTTGGTTCGAGCCCAAGAGGAGGAGCTCTCGTAGCCGCTACGCTACATAGTTTTAACATTTCAAACCCTTCACGAAAGTGAGGGGTTTTTTCTTTGTTGTTCCCAGATTTGTTCCCAAAACACAAGATCAAACCCTTGTTTTACGAAAATACGATGGAAGTTAAAACCTAACTTTATATCAATAAAATTGCGAGGAAGGAGGCATTCTAGTTGATTTGAAAGCGGAACTCCTTAATATCTGCTATTGATTAAACTTAAAACTATGGATGTAAGACAACAATGGGCACAATTTCTAAACGATTATGATTGGAACTACTTTATAACATGTAGAACGCCCTATAAGATACACACACGAACTGTTTCAACTTGGATAGATAAACTCTACTCTAACTCGACTAAAGTTGATAAGGTCTTCTATGTATCAGAAAGAGACAAAGGAGATTATAATAACAATCACGTTCATATGCTTATTGATACTAAATCAAGTATTACATATCCAGAGTTAAAGCATGCACTTGGCGGCATCAGTGTGGGAGACTATCAAGAAGTTTATGATAAAGCTCTAGTTTGTAAGTATGTCACAAAGCATATTGATAAAGGAGTTGATTATGAGCTTACCTTCAGGCATAACATTCCTTCAAACAAATAACACCAAAAACTTCAATTACTTCAGATAATCTTGGCAGGGGCTGGGGTTTAGAAATTCACTTTTCTTATTGCCTTGCTACACTCAGAATAGTACATAACCCAACCTCAACTAACATAAAACAGTTTAACAGGGTTGGGCACAATTGAAATCCACTAGAAGCTTATATTCTTCTTGGTCTTAGGGGTAATATGCGATGGAGTAAAATGGGGGCTTTGTAAGGGGTTTTGACTTAAAATAGCACATGCTACGCCTTTGCTCTTAATATGGGGTGTTATATATTTAATTCACTCTAAAACCATACGTACCAGAGTCGCTTGTATTTCCCGTTTGATCTAAACTAACAATTCGCCAGAAGTAGGTTGCTCCGCTTGTGACCACAACATTGTATTCCATGTTTCCTTCTGCATGGGCAATTTGAGTTATTTCCGTAGAGGCATCTGTGCTATCCATATATAGGGTGTAGGTCGCGATGTCGCTTTCTACATCTGTTGCTAACCAGATTAATGTTATTTCATCATTATTATTTGCACTCATAGTTGAAGCTGCTTGTGGACTAATGAGCTCTGCTGGAAAAGGCGCATAGTTAGTCACTGAATTTCCTGCCAGGTAAAATTTCCAGCGATCGCTCTCTGCCGGGGTGCTTCCTATTTCTCCATTTGCAATGACCTTCCAAGAAAAGGGTTCCGCTTTCGCTAGAGTAGCAGTATAAGGTGAGGAAGTAACCGGGAACTCTTGGGTCTCGTTTGTATTGAGGTTAGTAATGACCAAAGTATAATTGTTGACATTGTCACTCGCATTCCACTGAAAAGCAATTTGACTTTGTGAATCATTTAATGATACTGCATCTAAACAGGGTTCATTGTTACTAGGATAAATTAGTGTTGGCACTGTTGGGTTTAAGGGTAGCGCTTCTTCCTCGGGACTATTATCGTTACCCTTACTACAACCAAATAACACAACTAATACAATAACGAATACTGACTTTTTCATTTATTCTTTGATTAATAGTTCTGAGGTGTTGATGCTATTTCCAATGGCTTTCACCACATAACTACCTTGTTGTAATTGCCCTACTTCGAGAGGTACTGTTCTACTCCTATCTAGACTATAATGTGCAGTATGAATCACCACTCCATTACTGGCATAGATACTAATCTCTACATCAGTATCTTCTCCACCCACATAGACATATAGCATTTCCTTTATTGGATTGGGTGCAAGGACTATTGAGGCGGAGTTAAAATAGGTCTGTTTAAATATGCCTTGACACTCTATTCCTGTTGAGATATTAATCACATTATTCCCTTTATCTAACTTGACTGAATACTTGCTTTGATCGGTTTGAGTTGTTTTACCATTATGGGTAATGTTGTATACCTGTCCACCTTTAAGGCTAAAGTTAACGGTTTCACTATTAGCTAGTTTGCTGGCATAAACACTTAATGGCTGTGGTTCATTTATAACGACATCATAACAACGTTCGTATTCACTGGCAGCATATCCATCTACTGTTAAGCAAACACGATAGTTTCCTCCTGCAAGTTCAGAAAGTTGGAATGACCCTTCACTAAAGGATTCATTTCTATTAATTGCACCACTCACAGCAACGTTATAGGTATAGTCAGTTTCTATAGCCTCAATGTTAATGATGTTAGTGTCACGACACTTCTCAGTTTTAGAGATACTAAAGTTAGTAGATGGCAAATAGAACTGAACACAACCATTTAAGTCCACCCGTTCTCCTAGAGGTGTATCATTACATGTATCATAAGGATCCCAAACACCATCTTGATCCGCATCGTCTGATGCATCACCAATTCCGTCTCCATCGGCATCTGCCTGATCAGGATTATAATTTACTGGACTGTTGTCCTCTACATCTGGCACCCCATCTTCATCAGTGTCATCAGTTGGTAAAGCTGGATAAGATTGTAATTCAATGGCCTCACGAGCATTTTCTGGTACAGAAAGATTAAACTGTGTAGTTGGGATAGGTACCTCTGGCTCTCCATCTTCAGTATTGACATAAGTAACTTCTACTTCATAAATATTATCCCCATTATGATCTGAAGGGTTTTCATAATCAGGAGGAGTGATAAATGCAAGTATACTAGTATTCTCATCATCAACTTTTTCATCTATTTCCATAGACTCCTTTATCCTAAATAAACCTGCATCGTTCCCACCAGTGATTCTTTTTTTAATTTTCCATTTACCAACCCCTTTGGTATTATCATTAAAGTATCTACTGTAATCAACCTTTGAACCTAGTTGTTCGTTTTGTACGTCAAAGACTGTTATGTAGAAGTTTCCAGTGTAGGTTGCATTTGGCACATCACTGACTGGAATGGTGATAAAGGTATTAGACGACCCTCGTTCACTGACTGCAAAGATTTGAACCTCATATTCAATTGAAGTTTCATAGTCTAATTCCCCATTTAGGATAATTGAGGTGTTTTCTAACTTAAAGAGTTCTGCGGGCGAATCCATGCTTACTTCAACTGGATAGCCATCTTTATCTATGGCATTAATTTCACCGACATAAGTGCCTATTTCTGCTGTTTCCCCTAGTTCAAAGATGATAACGGCAATGGCAGGATCTGGATCACAGGTGTTTCCTATTCCATCCCCGTCACTATCTGTTTGTTCAGCATTAGGCGTTTCTGGACAATTGTCTATAAAGTCTGCCACTCCATCTTGATCTGTGTCAATTTGAGATGGGCTACAGCCATCTTCGTTCGCTGTTTCGTTTTGTGGGGTGTTTGGACATTGATCGACAGTATTTAAGACACCGTCTAAATCTTCATCAATTTGATAAAGGGCACAGCCATTTTGATCTACATCTGCCCCTAGAATGGTTTCTGGACATTGGTCCTCTCCATTATTAATACCGTCGCCATCGTCATCTCTTTGACTAAAACTACAACCGTTCTGGTCTGCCTGCTCTTCAAGCGGAGTACCAGGGCATTGATCATATTGATTTAGGATGCCATCTAGATCGTCGTCTAATTCAAAGGCAACGGTTTGAATAATTTCTGTCAATGGGAGCGCATTTCCAGCAGCATCATACAAAAGACCTAGAATATTTATGACCAAGGTTTGAGTACTATTGGTAGTTCCTGTTCTATCTAAACCAAGAGCAATCTTATTTTCTTCAACAAATTCTATTGCTGAAGGGGTTGGACTATTCACTGTTATTGACCCTGTTTGGGTAGTAAACCTGAACTTAGCTGTTGTAATGGTAGATTGGTTAGCATTGGCAAAGACAGGCTCGTTGAATTCTATTGAACCGTTGTATTTATCTGTCATCTCTACTCCTATAATATTTGGAGCAAGAGTGTCTATTTCAATAGAAACAATATTAGAGAATGCCTCACATCCTCCAGTATTAGCAACTTTTCTTCTAAAGAAGGTGGTTGAATTTAAGGCAGGAGGCGCATAATTCTGTTGCGTTGCTCCTGCGATATCAGTAAAGGTTATACTGTCTGTCCCCGACTGCCATTGGTAGGCTGGTGAACTTACTCCTGAAGGGACAGTACCGGTTAATTGAGCAGGTACATTCCCTGAACCAATCGTCTGAGAACTGGTGATTGTGCCAGCTTCTTGCAAGTCAAGAATAGTTATAGTACCTGTATGAACTCCTGTTAAGCAACCTTGTTGTGGTGGTTCTGTTTCAATTAGATAATTTATAACAGTGGCCGTTTGCGTAGGTGTACCAAATAGGCTAAATACTTTTGTTATAGGATAGGTTGTTGGTGCAGTAAACGTCACCGCTGGATTAACAGGTGAATTAGTAGAAACCATAAATGAATTTCCTGGCTGTCCTGAAGGTCCTACTTCTATTCGTAACCCTCCTGAACTATAAGTGGCAACAAAATTATTTGTTCCTGCATTTATTGCTGCTGCTAATCCGTTTCCTATGTGATTTGCTGCCGAACCAGTTGCTAAGGTTGTTACAAAATCAAAACGACGTGTATTACCAATTGATATAGAATAAGTTCTTCCAATTGTAGTTCCGGTTACAGTATTGAGCGTAATCGTAGTAATCTGTGAAACAAGTTCTAAAAATGGATTTATACCTGTGGGAAGGTTAGAGGCCCTAACACGATTGGCTGCACCAGTTATTTCATAAGTGATAGTGCTTAATGCTGTCCCACTACATAATTGTTGATCGTCAGAATTAACACCTGAAACCAGATCAATTCTTGGCGGAGGTGGAACCGTTATCTTATAATCTATACTTTCTCCCGGACAGGGTGTTGGTTCTGCTGTAATGATAATATCTCCATAAAATCCAGGACGGAAGTTCAAGTCTAATGTAGAATGATCTTGACCAGGATTAAGCTCATAGACAGTGCTTGTGTTTAAAAAAGATGTATTTGTAGTAAGGGCATTCGGATTATCTATATACCAGTTTACAGGTTGACCACCTGTTGTTAAGGTCGAAGTATATCCACCAGCAGGAATTGGACATTCTGGTAAAAGGTTTACTACTGCAGTTACACTAGTAACTGGACCATTTTGTTGACCAATTATAATTGTTTGCGAAGCAGTATCAAGAATATTTCCGGTAGAGGTGCTTATTAGGCTTACAACAATACCAAAACTCCCCCACCATCCAGTATTCCATTCCAAATTACCTGTAACTTGATCAAGTGAACCAGGAGTGTTAACTAATGCACCTAAACCTGGCTGTGGATTGAATATTTGCCATTGCTTATCGTAATCATCTAATGAATCAGATGTTGTTAATGTGACACTGAACAGCGTGTCGCTTGAAGATTCTGATACCTGACAACCAGGTGAAATTTGTCCATTCATTGCTGTCCTGTAAGGCAAGCCATTGTTTGTTATTTGACCTATTACATTTTGTAGATTTTGTTGACCAATTACTATCGTAGTGGACTTCCAATCTCCGGCTACACCAGAGCAGCTAATCGGACGCACTTGTAATACAAAGCTACCCCACCAGCCTGTAGTCCAGTCCATAACACCAGTATTGGCGTCAAGCGTTCCCGGATTGCTTACCAAGGCTCCAAGACCCTGTTGTGGATTAGATATTTGCCATTCTAGAGAGCCAAATTCATTTGGATTTGTCCCGTTATCGCTTGCCGTATAGAATTTAGTGTCTGGTGTACCAGCCGTAATTTGATATACCGGTAATGCTCCTGTAAACTCAGCACCACACACTTGGAAGTTAGGTACGATAGGTTCTATTAGGTCAGAAAGGGTTGGTGAAGCTACCGCTGTTTCTGGAACTACATCAATTTGAACTTCTAGCCAATCTGACGGTCCATCACAACCTACAGAACGGACTCGAATGGTCGATGTACCGCTAAAGCTAGGATCCCAATTCATGGTTCCGCTTCTTGTAATTTGTCTTGTTGCTGGGGGGTAAAATCTTAAGGCTTGGCCAGTTCCCATAGGAGAAACAACCACAATAAATGGAATATAAGCCTCAGTTGACTCAAGAATTATTTCATCAGTAACATTATTGTAAATGACACTTATACCTGCATTTGCATTTGCAGCAGTTGCTAATGCAAAACCTATATCATCTGCAGTTTGAGAGACAGCTGTAGATGTTACTGTGTAGGTATTTGTAGTTCCAGAAATAGTTAATGTTAATTGATAGGCTATGCCTATAGCAGGACTCGTTGTAGTTGTTTGAATAATACCAACTATTGTCTCTTGATAATTATTTTGAACCATGACACCGGCTGTAGGTGGATCAAAGTTCCACTCATAAGTATTAAATTGACGGTATAATTCATCATTAAAGCAAGCAAAGAAATCTGTAGAAGGAGTGGTTGGCGCTGGTAATTCGTCTTGACATACCGTATTATTGAACCAATAATTCACCCCATTGATCGTTTGACTCACCACTTCTGAACCTACTGTATTCGTATCCTTACGTATGAAGTCTGGCTGAACCGCGTTTGGCAATATGATAATCTCATAGGTAACTGTAGAAATAGCACATTCAGAACCTTTTGTGATAATGTTGAATGTGCTTGATAAAGTATTAGTTACTGTTCCTCCTGGCCCAGTTACATTACCAGAAATTGTAAAGGTTGATGTTCCGCCTACTTCATACCAATTAGGTAATCCATATAGGGTATTGGTTACTGTTCCACCCCCTTGTGAAACTACTGTTAACCCTGGGTCAAGGTCTTGAACTTCAACACTCGTTGCACCTCCTCCAAAAGCGAATACAATTGGATCAATAGCACCACCTAAACACACCTCTTGAGGGGAAGTAGATCCACTAAACTGAACTAATATAGGTTGAGGTGTTACTTCTATTGCTACAGGATCAGAAATATCAGAACAAGCTGTGGTGTCTGTGACTGGTCCACTAAAGACTTCAACACGAACATTTTCATTGTTAGCCAATGAGGTAGTCGTGTATGTCGATTGATTTGATCTCGCTTGCACCACAACACCGTCTGTAGTAAATTCATAAGTAAATCCAGTAGATACTGGCGCTGCTGAGAAGATAATTTCTTCTCCAAAACAGATATTTAAAGTACCTGAAGCGACTGAAGTAACAGATCGTTGAATCGCCGATAAGGAAGCCTGATGACAATTTAAAATATTAATCAAAACTTCATCATATCCAGTGGATTGATATCCTGCTAAGTCTGAACCGGTAACCGTAACTCTAACTTGAGTAGAAACGGTGGAAGAGACAGTCCAATTATAGGTCCATATCGCAGCTGAGCTTGTTGCGCTCATTGCAGCATTTGAAACTTGACTGTTAATTGCAGCATTATCTATTGAGATTGTAGGTGTGGCTTGCATAGCCTCTGAGAAAGTGGCTGTAACTGTTACCGTATCTCCATTAGAAACCCTTGTTGGACTAGCATTATGGGTAAGTGTTACCGTTGGGCTAACTGTATCAACAAAAATAGTCACCCCGGTCCCAAAATTAATTAAAGATCCGTTACTGTATCCTCTAGAGCTTATATTTATTCTACCAATTCTTCCATTTACACAAGAATCTGACTCACAAAAAGGAAAACCATAAGAAAGATAATATTCTTCATACATATTGCTTAGTTGTCCTATGGAATAAGATTGTCCAGAATAAAACCCAAATTGTTCCATATTCATACCATCAGAAGTAAGTATGAATGGTCCTGAAAGACTGTAAATAACATTACCATTAGAACAAATTGTAGTAGAACTTATTGAAGACGCTTTGTAATATCCACTAGAAACTGAACCACCTACTGTGTTCCATATAATACGAAAATCATCTACCAATAATTGGCCAGTCCCATCTGAGTTCTTTGATAGACTTGAAATTATATTAATTGTATTTAAGTCATCAGAAATTGAAGAATAACACTGATCTAAAGAAGAATTATTAGATGAACTCGTAGTTGATGATACAACAGTTAACGTTCCAGTCACTGTGGTTGATGATGTCCAAGAAGTATTAGATGCTGTGATACTGTAATTGTATGTCCCAGAAGCTTGACTAGATGGGAAACCATAAATTGTAATGGAATTACTACTTAAAGTAGTTGTAGTTAAAACCCCAGGAGGTAATCCACTAGCAGTTATACTTAATGTTGCTGTACATTGAAAATCAATGGTAGTTGTGGCAATTGCTGTGCTTTGGCTAACGGTTTGACTTAAAGATCCTGCTGTAACTGAGGAAGATATAGTACATGTAGGGCAGGTACCCCATACGGGTTTGTTATCGTTTGTAAGGGCAGAATTTGTTGAAAATTCAGTTGGTTCTGAAGTGATATTAGTGACACACCACCTGGAAAGGTCTTGGTTGAAATTAGTTGCTCCAAAAAATAATTCATCCATAGAGGTAGCACTAGAAGTATTCCAATTTCCAATATCTTGATTAAATGATACTGCGTCACGAAACATTCCTGACATATTTCTAAATAATGATGTATTCCAATTATCAATAGGTTGATTAAATGATGTCGCTCCATCAAAAATATATGGAGCTTCATTAGCACCTGATGTGTCCCAATTATTCAATGGCTGATTAAATGATGTTGCGTCTTGAAATACAACAAAAAAGTTTGTTACGTTTGATACATCCCAGTTGTTTAACGATTGATTAAATGAACTTGCCCCAGAAAAGATACCATCCATTTTAGTCAATCTTGACGTGTCCCAAACTCCAATATTTTGATTAAAAGAACTTGCATTTAAAAACATGCTTCTCATCTCGGTTACATTTGAGGTATCCCAAAAGCTTATATCAGTATTGAATGAATTGTTGTCTCGAAATAACAGATTCATTATTGTTACATGAGAAGTACACAAGTTTACATTGCCGTTATCAACCTCTCCTTGAATAGTTGAATTGTCCACGGCTGTGTAAGTTGTCCCTGAAATAGTGGCTGTTTCCCCTACAGTTGCATTAGGACACTTACATGTACCATTCTCAAAGTAGATTGGAATACCATTCGAATAATTAATTACAGTAATGAAATCTGAAGTTTCCCAATCATTTCTATACCCATTTTGATCATAAAAATATTTTGCAGCAAGCCTATATTGATTACTAGGTGGTATAACTGAAGGATCAACATAAAATGTGGTTGAATATGTTCCTAAATTAGCGTCTCCGTTCACTAAAACCCATGATGGCTCATTTATAAATCCCTCTACGTCAGGAGATCCCCCAAAAAAAGAAGGAGTAGGAATTCGATTTTGGTCAACTCCAGTGACATCAGAAACTGTCATGGTAAATGTTAAAGTAACCCCACCAGTTGTTATGTCTATAGTGCTTGATGGTAAAACACTTATTTCAGATAAAACAGGTGCTTCAAAATCATTACCTGAGTTATTAATTACAGTAATGAAATCTGAAGTTTCCCAATCATTTCTATACCCATTTTGATCATAAAAATAATTTGCAGCAAGCCTATATTGATTACTAGGTGGTATAACTGAAGGATCAACATAAAATGTGGTTGAATATGTTCCTAAATTAGCGTCTCCGTTCACTAAAACCCATGATGGCTCATTTATAAATCCCTCTACGTCAGGAGATCCCCCAAAAAAAGAAGGAGTAGGAATTCGATTTTGGTCAACTCCAGTGACATCAGAAACTGTCATAGTAAATGTTAATGTAACCCCACCAGTTGTTATGTCTATAGTACTTGATGGTGAAACACTAATTTCAGATAAAACAGGCGCTTGAAAATCCTGCGCATATGACATGAAGCTAGCAGCCACAATTAAAAATAAACTTATCAAATAAAACTTTCTCAATGCCATACTTTCAATATATTTATCTGTATTTGATTCACAAGGAAATTTTCCAGGATAAATTTTAACCTAAAATATTAAAGTTTTCTAATAACAATCTAAAACTTTAATATTTTGAATGTTGATTTTCGATTTAACTGATATTCAGCTTCAGAACAATTAGCATCACCTTTACAAATATTATCTTTATTTTCTTCTCCAATTGCCTGAATAAGTAATCTATTTGAATTAATACCTTTATTTACTAGCCATTGTTTAGTGACATTTGCCCTTTTGAGAGATAATTTTTTATTGTATTCTTTTGATGCTCTAGAATCAGCATAAGAGCGAATTTGCAATATCATATCTGGATATTTAAACAAAGCAACTAGTACTTTATTTAGCGACAAAACAGAATTTTTTTTAAGTGTTGATTTATTCAATTCAAAATAAATTGGTTCGACACCTAAAACACATATCAAATCATCAGGTAAACAATTCGATGTCCATTTCAAATCAATATTTTCATAAACTTTCCCTTTTTGAGTAAAGTCGATTTCAATTTCACGAGTGTTATAACTAATACCATTAGAAACTCTCAAATAATATGAATCAGAACAATTTACATCTTCATCAATTTTATAATTACCATTTTCATCTACGGTATAATTGGAAATAATATTTTTATTAGAATTTAAAAGTTGAACCTTTGCTCCGATTAGTAATTCTCTCGTAAAAGTATCATATACTTTTCCTTCTAGAATAAATTCACAAATATTTTCTTCCAAACCATTATTCGAATAATTGGTATTATTATTTTTTACAATTTTGTATACTTGGTCTGACGAACTACCATTCAATCCATCACGATTAGACGAGATATATCCAAAGTTTTTCATTTGATTATATACATATCCAAAATCATCAAAAGCAGAATTTACTGGTATCCCTAAATTAATACTTGATTGGGGATAGCCTCGGTTATTAAGCTTTGATGAAAATACATCAAATCCTCCCAATCCTAATTTTCCGTCACTTGAAAAGTATAAATTATTTTCCTTATCAAGAAAAGGAAATGATTCTCTAAACTCAGTATTCACATTAGGACCTACATTGATGGGCTGGCTGTATTCCCCATTTTCAAAAATATAAACAAACCATATATCAGATTTACCGTATGATCCTGGCATATCAGATGAAAAGTACAACTTATCATTATCTGGACTTAATGCTGGATGAGCAGTTGAGTATTGATCCCCATTAAATGGCAATTCTTCTATTGATCCCCAAGAATCATTTTGTTTGGTAGCCTTATATATTTTCAATTTTACTTCTTTATCACGTGCTGATTTCAATCTGCCTTTAAAGTAATTATTTCGTGTAAAGTACATTGTATTTCCATCCTTACTTATAGTGGCTGTTGATTCGTGATATTTTGTGTTAATGTCTCCTTTCAATGGTTCTCTATCATATAAATTTCCTGCTGAATCAATTTTTGCAATAAATAAATCAAGAAAAGGTTCGTCAGACCACTTAAATTTTTTGTTCCCTGTTGCCTCTTTACTAGAAGCAAAAATAATTCTATCATCGTCATAAAAATTTGGCCCAAAATCAGAGTTAATAGAGTTAATTTTTGTTTCATACAGACTGTATCTGCTACTATTTTTTAAAACAGAGTCTAGATAATTTGAACTTATATTTATGTATTGATTCGATAATGGACTATTTTTTATTTCAATATATTTTTTCATAAAAAGATCTGAAATATCATATGCTTGAATGCTTTTGAATGAAATTGACGCTCTAAAATACATTTCTGGATCTAGCCCTTGTGGATAGTCATCTATTAATTTATTAAACCAATTTGATGCCAAATCATACTGACTGTTATTAAAATAAGCCATTGCTAAATACTCATAAATTTCTTTACTCTGTTTTCCAGATCTAGCTAATTTTAAATACTTTGAAATTGCAGCAGAAAAATTGTAATCCTCATAATTACTTTTAGCTATGAAAATATTGTTTTCTCTAGGTTTTAGTTTTTGCTCAACAATGTTGGATAATGAATCAACTTTATTGTTTTTTTCTGGTTTTAACTTTGGGAAATAAACAGTGCTTTTGTTTTCTAGCCTAAATCCAGTAGGAATCTTAATCACAGCGGTGTCTTGATCTAAAGTTTTTACTTGGCTCCTATACTCTTCTCTAATTTTATCCGGTTTAGTTGTCTTCTCTAGAGCAGGCTTAATCTTTTCAATAACACTTATAGGTTTATTTAATGGGATTGTATCGATTGTTGAATCAAGATTATTCTTTTTAAGGCTTGCTTTTTTTAGGGATATTTTATTTTCTTTAGGAATTTTTTTGATTGTTTTACTTGGACGCTTTTCTTCCTTTTTTAATGGATTTTTTTTGCCACTGATTGATTGGTTTGAATGATGTAACCAAAAATCATTCTGCTTTAAATTATTGGCTTTTATAAATTCATCTATTTCTAATCTTGATGATTTTTGGGTTAAGGAAACCCTGAAGAATCCGTTAGTTCTTTTGAGTATTTTTGCGTCTTTAAATCCTTCTTTTTTTAATTTCTGGTGAAGATTGAACGCGTTACTATAATATTTATAGGACCCTACAACAAGGTAAATGTTTTCATTTATGTATTTTTCCTGACAATTGATTGTATTGAAAGAAAAAAGTATTCCCAAAAATAAAATTTTTGAGATCAAGTTTTTTCTATGTCCTTTCATCACACTCATATTAAAAAAACCTTGGAGTCAATATTTTCTTATTCGCCCCTATATCAATTCTAAAAAAAACTTCAAATGATCCAGTAGCATATTTTTTTATTTCAGTTGTAGAAAAATCATAACTGAATCCTATCATCGCCCCATTTGAAACTTGTATTCCAGCAAGGGCGGTAATTGCTGAATCTAATCTATTCGCTACTCCAAAGGAAAAATTATCATTTAACAAAAAGTTAAATGATAAATCCCATTGTATAGGGCTTCCTTTAACAACTTTAATTAGCGATGCAGGCTTAAATTTTAAGGATGGTAATACATCAAAAACGTATCCTCCTATAAGGTAAACATGAATTTTGTCAGATAAACTTGAAAAAAAACTTGACTCACTTTCCACTAAATCAAAGTATTGCTTTTTTAAAAGATTGGGGGCAGATAGGCCAAGATAAAATTTTTCAGTATTGAAATACGCACCAACACCAATTTGAGGTTGAAACTGATTATCAATAGCATAACCAATATATGGATCTGTTTCATCATGGATGTTCAATCGATTAAAGTTTATATCAAAAGAGTTTAATCCTACTTTTAAACCAAAAGTTAGCTTTGAAAACATAAAACTTAAAGAATATGCATAATCAATCGCAATATTCGTTTCAGTTGTAGGACCGATTTGATCATTTATGATAGAAAGTCCCAAACCAACCTTTTCTGCTTCACCTATCGGGGTGTCAAAAGTTAAAACTGCCGTGGTAGGTGCTCCTTCGATATCTATCCACTGGGATCTTGCTAAAGCCTTTAAGCTCATTATCCCTCTATTACCAGCATAAGCAGGATTAAAAACCTGTGTCATGTACATATATTGAGTGTACTGAGCTTCTTGTTGAGAATATATGATACATGGAAGCATTCCTAATGAAAGGAGTACAATTTTTCTTATATGTACAATTAAACTTTTAATCATTTTGTAAATATAAATACCCTGTATACTGCTTCTTTCCTGGATTATCCTCTCCTGGGAAAGTTAGAACATAATAATATGTGCCTGATGGTAATTTTTCATCTTTACTAATTGTTACCCGCCCTTTAGAATACCCTTTGAAGGCCTCTGAATTTCCTCGCCCAGGATAACTATCAACTTCGAAAACAATCACACCCCATCGATTATATATTTGTAAGATGTTATTTGGATAATCTTCTATACCTGATATGATAAAATAATCATTTTTATTGTCATTATTGGGAGTAACTAGTTCAAAAATTTCAATGTTAGAAATGAATTCACCCTGTAAACTAATTTCGGTTGGATCGTCAACAATATTGTCATCTTGGTCATCTCCATCGTCACTATAATCATAAACTTCATCGTCGTAATTAAATGCTGATCCCGATACCCTCACGCTGTTAATAATTTCACCTGAAAGAATATCAGATTGTGTAATGAAATAATTAGCTCTAAATAATAACATTCCACCAGGAGCTATTGAGTTTTCTGATGATCCTTCCGATGAAGATACCAAGTATGGATTAGTTGTAAGATAAATTGTTGTTCCATATCCATTTGACATAAAGTCTTGAATTACAAGATTGTCGATTCTAACATTTCCTGTATTTTCAATCATAATATCAAATATTATCTCGTCTCCTACTATAGAAATATAATCATCTGATGTTGAGGTAACCGTTTTTGTAACTTCAAGAGATGGGTTAGGAGAAATTAAAACTACGGTTGGATCATCTAATATGTTTCCATCATTATCATCACCATCATCCGAAACATCGGATGTTTGAATCGTACCATCTACATTTTCTGCAGTTGCTAAAATAGAATTTACTATTCTCCCAGTATCGGCTGCTGTTTGTTCAATTGTGTAGAAAGCAATATATGATGCAAATTCTCCTATTTTAAGTTCTCCCTCTAATGAACCTAAGGATGAACCTGTGAAAAATGGGCCATTACTTAAGCTTAATAGATTGCCATTACCATCTGTCATTGTATCAACCAATGACAAATTAGTTAAGATTGTATTACCCGTATTTTCAATTGATATTTCGAATAAAATCATATCCCCCGTATCAATAAAATCATCATTGTTATTTTCAATTGATGCTACTTTAGTTACTTCAAGTGATGGTACTTCTTGCAGATAAACAACCGTAGGATCATCCAAAGTATTGCCATCAGTGTCATCTCCATCATCACTAATATCTATTATTCTAGCCAATTGATTTGGACCTGTTGCAGATGCCTCTACTGTATTAATTATTTGTCCCGAAATAATGTCTATATCCTTGATGATATAGAATCCAATGTAAGTGGCGGTTTCTCCTTTAATCAAAATACCTTCTGAAGATCCTTCTGAAGATCCGGAGAAGAAAGGTCCATTACTTAAAGTAAGTATATTGTCGTTTCCATCTGTTAGCGTGTCGACTATTTGAAGATCACTCAAAGTTGAATTTCCTCTATTTTCAACAGTAATTGTATATGTAATTATGTCTCCAGCCCCAATCTCATTATCTCCATTATCAGTAACCTCAGCTGTTTTAGTTACTTCCATAGCAACATTAGAAACTGTGAAAATCTCTGTTAAATCATCTTGAGTATTTCCATCTGTGTCATCGCCATCATCACTTACATCTGAAACGTCACCTATGTTTCCTGGACTATTTCCTCTAAATACAATAGTGTTTCTAATAACTCCTGAATCTGCAGCTCTTTGGCCAATAATATAGCTTGCTGTATATGTTGCTGTTTCTGATGGTTGAAGAATTCCTTCGGGTGAATTTAGAGATGCTATATCAAAGTTTGGTTGAGTCGTTAAAATTATTTCTCTTCCACTACCATCTGTGAGGGTATCGATATATGATAATCCACTTACAACTATATTCCCTTTATTTTCTACTGTAATTATATAGTCAATTCTGTCGCCCAAATCATTAATATCATTTCCATTAGTATCTGTTATGGTAGCTAATTTTGTAACCTCTATCTCTGGAAGGGATAAAATTTCAATAACTGTTGGATCATCTGTGGTATTTCCATCAGTATCATCTCCATCATCACTAATGTCCGAGACGTCATTGGTATTTCCTGGACTTGATGCATTTACTGTTACACTATTAACAACTCTACCTGTTCCAGCATCACTATTCGAAATCACATAAGTTGCAGAGTAAGTAGCACTTTCACTGGGGTTCAATGAGCCTGGGGAGGATCCCTGGGTAGAAGAAACAAAGAGTGGCCCAGAAGATAACTGAAGAACATTATTATTACCGTCTTTTAGAGTGTCAATTAGTGTAATTGATGAAAGTTGTGTAGAGCCTGTATTGTTTATAGTAATCGTGTAAACAATGGTGTCACCAGCGTTTACACTTCCGTCTCCATTATCAATGGTGTAAGCTGTTTTAGTTGCTTCAATTGATTTATTTATATCAAAAATAACAACAGTTGGATCGTTTGTAGTATTGCCGTCGGTATCATCACCATCATCACTTATATCGGAAACATCGTTACTATTACCAGGACTGCTTCCTGTAACCGTAACAGAATTATTTACACCACCTGAATTTACATCTTGCTGTGTGATTTGATAAGTTGCGTTGTAAGTTGAGACCTCTCCTGTTAAAATTGTACCCTCTGCAGAAGCATTGGAATTTGACACAAAATTAGGTCCAGTAGTGAGGTTTAAAGAATTTCCATTTCCATCCGTTAAAGTATCAACTAAACTTAATGTATTGATAGTAACGTTACCAGTGTTTTGAATTGTTATGGTATAATTGATTGTATCCCCTGCACCATTTGACCCATCTCCATCATCAGTGATTGTATACGTTTTAGTAACCTCTATTATTCCCAACGGAGCTATTAAAACTATGGTGGAATCATTAGTGGTGTTTCCATCAGTGTCGTCACCATCATCACTTTGGTCACTTACATCATTAGTGTTTCCAGGGCTACTACCTGTTACTGTTACAGTATTTTCAATTTGCCCACTCAAGGAAGCTGCATTAGAAATTAGATAGCTTGCGCTGTAAGTTGAAACCTCATTTGGAACAATTGATCCTTGAGGTGAGCCATTAGAGTTCGATACAAACGTTGGTCCAGAGGTAAGAGTTAAAACATTTCCATTACCATCGGTTAATAAATCTACAAGACTCAATGAGGTAATACTAGAATTCCCGGTATTCGCGACTGTGATAGTATAATTGATGGTATCGCCCTCCCCGTTTATTCCATCTCCATTATCTGCAACAGTTGCTGTTTTGGTTACTTCAAGTTCTGGTACAAGAGAGGTATATATCACTGTAGGATCATCTGATGTATTTCCATCAGAGTCATATCCATCATCGGAAGTGTCGGTTATGTCATTGGTATTCCCTGGGCTACTCCCAGTTACCACTACCGTATTTTGAATCAACCCTGAATCTGCTGCAGCATTAGTGATTTCATAACTTGCCGAATAAGTAGCGATTTCACCTGCGACTAATGTTCCTTGTAAAGACCCTGATGAAGAAGTAACATAGTCTGGTCCTTGATCTAGGGTTAATGAAATGCCATTATTGTCAGTTAAGTTATCTACTATAGTAATTCCTGTAATAGTTTGTCCGCCGATGTTTTCAATGGTTATCGTGTAGTTTATGATGTCTCCTGCTCCATTAGTTCCATCTCCATTATCTGCTATAGTTGCTGTTTTGGTAACTTCTAATGAACCTCCTGATGTTGTGGTTATTACAGTTGAGTCACTTGAAGTGTTTCCATCACTATCATCTCCATCGTCACTGATATCGAATACATTGTTTGAATTCCCAGGGCTGCTTGCAGTAACTTCAACCGAGTTAATTATTGATTGAGTGTTTGCAGCAAGTTGAGAAATAGTATAGGTGGCTGAATAGGTTGCAACTTCTCCCACTGCAAGGTTTCCTTGAGCAGAACTGGCATCTGAAGAATTAAAGACTGGTCCCACTGAAAGCGCTAATGGATTTCCATCACCATCGGTTAGATTATCTACTAAAGAAAGGCTAGATAAACTTACATTTCCTGTATTTTGAACTATAATGGTGTATACAATTACATCACCACTATCATTGGTGTTGTTTGAATTGCTATCGATAACCACTGCCGTTTTTGTTGCCTCTAATAGTGGGTTATTGTGTAGTAAGGTTTCGGTAATATCATTAGTCGTATTTCCATCTGAATCAATTCCATCATCACTTTGATCAGAAACAGAAGAAGTATTTAATGGATCAGAAGCAACAGCGGTAACTGTATTTATAACTCTTCCCGAATCAACGTCACTTTGAACAATTGTGTAGGTAGCAGTGTAGGTTGCTATTTCATTAATTTTTAAATTTCCAACCGTAGATCCTAAACTAGAATCGTTAAAGCTTATTGGAGCAGAATAACTTAATGTATTGTTGTTTCCATCGGATAATATATCTATTAAACTAAGGTTAGATAAAACAACATTTCCAGTGTTTTGAACTGTAATGGTATACACAATTGAATCTCCAAGGTCGTTATTTCCATTGTTGTTTGTATCGATTACATTGGATCTCTTTGTGACTTCTAAACCTGGGTTGATATCAAAATAAGTTACCGTTGGGTCATTTTCGGTATTGCCGTCAGCATCATTTCCATCATCACTCTGATCGGTTACATCATTACTTTGCCCAGGACTACTTGCAACCACATTTACGGTATTGGAAACTAAGCCTGTGTTAACATGACTTTGGTTTACAATCAAGTATGCATTGTAAGTTGCCTGTTCTCCTGGAGTCAGTATACCGTTTATGGAGTTTTGTGAAGATCCTCCATAGGTAGGGTCGTTTGAAAGGTTTATGGTGTTTCCGTTTCCATCATGAAGGATATCAGTAATTGTTATCCCATCTAGGGTCACATTACCTGTATTTCTAACACTAATAGAGTAATTTATTACATCTCCCACACCTGTTAATCCATCACCATTATCGGTTACTTGACTGATTTTAGTTACTTCGATTGAAGGGGATGATGTTATTGTTATAACCGTGGGATCATTTGTCGTATTTCCATCATTGTCGTCACCATCGTCAGATACATCACTTATGCTTGTATTACCAAAGGAAGCTGACGCAATTACCTGGTTACTAAAGCCTCCTGCATCGACAACTGATTGTTCTATGATGTAATATGCTAAATAGTTTGCTGTCTCACTAGCTTTTAAACTTCCCGCTGCAGATCCTAAATTGGCACCTGTGAAAGTTGGCCCTGAAATTAAATTTAGTTGAGTCCCATTGTTATCCATAAATTGATCAACTACGGTTACTCCTTCCAACATCGCATTACCTGTGTTCGTAAGTTTTATATCATATCTAACGAAATCTCCTTTCCCTAATATACCGTCTCCATTATCTGTGATTGTAGCTGTTTTTGTAGCTTCAATCCCAGGGAATTTATCTATAAATGTAATTGTAGGATCATCGATGGTGTTACCGTCAGAGTCATCACCATCATCAGAAGTGTCTGTTACATCATTGGTATTCCCTGGAGAAGATGCCGTAACAACAACAGTGTTAGATGTTCCTCCTGCATCAACTGCAGCCTGTGTTATAGTATAT
>Ga0209602_1001598_pt1 | contig 19724 bp, 18 predicted proteins | sample COGITO_mtgs_1205_3_FD_184810 | JGI IMG/M metagenome (GOLD analysis project Ga0209602, IMG submission 184810) | Pelagic marine microbial communities from North Sea - COGITO_mtgs_120524 (SPAdes) (version 2) | ecosystem: Environmental > Aquatic > Marine > Epipelagic ...
TGGCGCATCATTATCCATTCAGAAAATCATTGAGTGAAGAGCCAAAGCAGAGACAAACCGTCGGGCGCACATCTATATGTCGTATCCATGAGGTGCAGGGTTCAAGTTATTCCTTCAGTAATTCGACCATGCACGCCCACACAGGCATCAATCGACGGTTCGCCTGTGAGGAGACCGAATGATGGTCGAGGTCTGCCCCTGAATCACCAGGTTGACGGCCTGCCGCCCAGTTCGACGAAATACAAACCGCCACATACGGAAGTTTGAGTTCCCGGGCAAGCTTTGCTTCGCGTGGCATCGTCATTCCGACCATATGTCCACCGAGCGTATCAATCGCGTCGATCTCGGCTTTGGTCTCGAAATGTGGTCCTTGTGCAAGCCAATAGGTGTAGAACATTCGCTCATCGTCAGAAAACCCTTGAACCGAACGCAACACCTCACTCAGCCGTTGATTGATGGCGGTGTCAAACGGTTCAGTCACCGATGTGAATACGGCTGCCTCATCATGGAAAGTCGAAGCCTTACCCGTGAAATCGATGTATTGTTCTGCTAATGCGACTTTACCCGGTGGGAAATCTTCGGGGATTGCCCCGACCGAACAAACCGCCATAACCGCTTCACATCCCGAATCTGCGAGTGCACGCATGTTGGCACGGTGTTCAATCATATGCGGTGGTTTACTGGCCTCGCCGCCGTTATGGTGACGTTGTAAAAAGAACAATTCTTTGTCTTCGCTTCCAGTTGACAGTCGCATGCACGTGAGTGGGACATCTCCCCAAGGCGTCTCAACGGTCACATCGTCCCTTCTCAACAATTCAATACCGGACTGTTTCATTTCTTCACCAACTGCCATGTTGATGAGACCGGTTCCGCCAATCACTCCGAGTCGTTGCATACCAGTCCCTCGCGCTATGTGTTTGTCAAACCTACGGCTCAAAAGCCGGCTGGACCTTGCTTTCGCTGAGAACAGTGTTACGGCGTCGAATGCATCACTCGTTAAGACGAGCAATGAGATCTGCTTTCTTACCAGAAACTGGCTTTCCTGCAGCCTTGAGAAGCTCCTTGAGTTCTGCAACCTTCATCGATTCGTAGTCTGCAGTTGGTGCAGCCTCTTCAGCAGGTGCTTCTTCAGCAGGCGCTTCTTCGGCAGGTGCTTCTTCAGCAGGCGCTTCTTCGGCAGGTGCTTCTTCGGCAGGTGCCTTTTCAGATGCAGGTTCCATTGCTTCAGCAGCATCGATAATGGATGGAGTGGAATCTTCTTCCTCTTCATCTTCCATAGCAGATGCAAGTGCTGCTGCTTTCTTTGCTTTGATTTCCGCATCGCTGCGTGCTTCTTCAGCATGAATTTCATCAAGGGTTTTACCGTTATCAGCAACAACACCAGCTTGGAGCAATTGGCTCTTACGGATGGCGACCGACTTAACAGGGTAAATTGGTTTTACAGCCTTACGGATTTCTTCTTCGAGTGTTCCGTCAAGAATCTGGGTTTGAATCTTTGAGTAGGTTGCTTTTGAGGCAAAAGCAATGATCATGTCTCTGGCCTTCGCACGCATAGCTTGCTTAATCGAGGTCTGAACACGCTTTTGGGTAATGATAAGCGGCTTAAGGCGAATCAGGTAACCGTCGGTCGAAACGACATCAACGACGTCATCGACTTTACCACGGTAGCGACGGATTTGTCGGCGGATGTGGTCGGTTTGGTGGTGGTGACCGATAAAAGTGGTTAGAGCATCTTGTCCAACGCACTCATGAACACGGAATCGAAGGATAACGTGCATCTTGGTAAAGTCGCCATTGAATTCTTGTTGTGTCATTTCATACACACGGCCGATAATGTGTTCATCGGACTCCCCGAGAGTCTCTCCTATTTTCTTAAAATCCCATGGTGATCGTGGGGCACGAATGGTGTACCAAATCTTGTTCTTCCACTTGTCACGTTGCTTACGTGCTGCTGCACGTGCCTTTACACTAATCTTTTTTGCCATGGTATCATCTCGGGGTGTGTGTTTGCGGGGGCTACCCCACTTGCAGGCTTGCGACTTCCCTCCCCTATTTGAAGAAGTCTCTCCGACCCCTTAAACCGATAAGGTACCATTCGGCTTATCTCGTTCGCTTTGGTTCGGTAAACTCTTGAGCATGAAGGAGCACGGAAGGGTGTGAGCCTACACCACATCACCTGGCGCGCAACAGTCGGCGCTGTTGAAGATGAGACCGTTGTCGCAGAAGCCATTGCTTGGTTGGTTGGGGATGCAGAACTGGTCGAAATCGAGAGAACAACTTCGTATCACGGCTCCGATATTCATATGGTCACTGGAATTTGTAAAAAAAAGCGGCAATCTCTCTCTTCACTCGCCCGGATTGGAGCGGAAAATTTGCAAACGCTGTCTCAAGAAATAGAGCAACGCTTCGATGAAAACAACACGCTCCATTTCCGTTTAGATTTCCATTCGTTCATCAACGGTGAGGCTGTACTGGCAATGCCTGGAAACGAGTCGACGATAAAATGCCACACGAAAGTGGAAGTCTATCCGGGACAAGAATCGAAACAAGAATGCTTGAACGTCATTGCCCAAGCACTTGAACTAAGCACAAAGTCGTCGGAATAATGCGGTGAGATTTCAACGCTAAGTTGAAGTCCAGTCCGAGTAACCGAGGTCCATGAGTCTGAGGATGAGAGCGGTTCTGCTCACATCGCTCATGTTGGTCAGTCTCACTTTTTCCATTTCAGCAGAACATTTACCGACGATTAACGAACCGCCAGTGTGCAATGCAGACCGTCATTCAACATGGACCGTTGGACTCCTTTCATGCAACGATTCCATTGATACGGGCTATACTTTATTTTCTCCAATCCCGTCAAACACCAGTTATCTCATCGACAGTGAGGGAAGAGAAATCCATTCGTGGGAATCACCGGGTAATCATCGCCCAGGACTCTCTTCGTATCTGCTTCCGGACGGTGATCTGCTGCGCACTGCCAACATTGCTCAAGAAGCAGTGGGGAATTTCAGCGGCGGGGGGACTGCCGGTAAAATTGAACGAATTGGGTGGGATGGTGTTGCTGAATGGTCTTGGGAATTTTCCTCAACAACCTACATCACACACCATGACATCGAACCGATGCCAAACGGAAACATTCTCGCCATCGCGTGGGAAGACAAGACAGAGGAAGAGGCACTCCAAGCGGGAAGAAACCCCGCCATAGCAAGTGATGCCCCAGGCGGAAGTGCCAATGTGTGGCCCGATTTTATTATCGAAATTGAACCACTCGAAAACAATCAAGCTAATATCGTATGGGAATGGCATGCATGGGACCATCTGATACAGGATTATGATTCGTCCAAAGACAACTATGGCGTTGTTCGAGACCATCCTGAATTGCTCGACATCAATTTTGTAGGTGCTACTGGCAACCAAGCAGGCCGCGCAGATTGGATGCACTGCAATGGTATCGATTACCACGAGGGTTTCGACCAAATTGCTCTTTCGTGCAAAAACATGAATGAGATTTACATTATCGACCACAGCACGACTACTGCAGAAGCAGCAGGCCACACCGGTGGAAATTCAGGCAAAGGCGGAGACTTTCTGTATCGATGGGGGAATCCACAAACCTATGATGCCGGGCTTTCAAGCGATCAAAAACTGTTCGGGCAACACGATGTCCAGTGGATTGAGGACGGCCGACCGGGTGCAGGTGACCTGATTCTGTTCAACAACGGCGGTGGTAGGAATCCAAGTTATTCCTCAGTTGACGTGCTTCAACTGCCGGGCAGTAACGGCCAATACCCGTTGTTAAGCAACAACACGTGGGGCCCTCAACAACTGAACTGGTCGTGGAATATTGGAGAAGACATGTACGCACAAGCCGTATCCGGTGCAGAACGGTTGCCAAACGGGAACACTTTGGTGACCGATGGCACGCATGGAACGCTCTATGAAGTCGACCTCTCGGGCGAAATCGTATGGAAATACGTGAATCCAGTGAGCAATCAGGGTACACTGTCGCAAGGCGATGTGATTCCTGATGGAAACGTTGCAGGATCTTTAGCAAACCCCGTCTTCAAAGCCAGACGATACGCCCCCGACCATCCAGCATTCGCCGACAAAGACATGACACCTGGAACCTACATCGAAACTTTCACCGACCTTTGCCCCAACGAAGAGGCGTTGCCGTGGGACCGCGATGGAGACGGATGTACAGATGATTCAGACAACGATGGCACCACCGACCCATTCGACATCTGCCAAGGGCATGACGATACAGTGGACATCGACAACGATACCGTACCCGACGGTTGCGATTCCTTCATTGATGCGGATGGCGACGGTGTATCGGATGCAAATGATGCGTGTGAAGGATACAATGATTCTATAGACGCTGATGCTGATGGAGTTCCTGATGGATGTGACGCTGCACCGAACGGCGAAGCAACCAACAGCACAGAAAACAACACGCAGACCAACCAATCGGTCGACAATTCCACGGAAAACAACACCAACGTGTCCCAACCCAGTGAACCGAATCCGTTCAATGAAACTGAAAGTACAGTCAATACGGATTCTACATCGGGGAAGCTTGATGTGAATGCAGCCACTCTTTCTACTGCTGCACTCCTTTTCTTAGGAATCTGTGGACTCCTGTATTTTGCAGCCACCTCTTTGTGGAAGAAACCGAACGTTGATGCGGTGTCAATGGAAAAACTCGACAGGGATGTCGAGGAAAAATAAAATTCGACCGCCATGTTGCGGATGCTCGATCAAAATGAACTTGCCACCATTCGAAGAGAACCAAAGATGTGAGACGGCTCAACTGCCCGAACAGGCCGCTCATTCCCGATGAAGGGGTACCCTATACTTCGGATACGAACACAAGGGGAGCCCTTTGCTTTGGCATGGGTTACAAATCACCATATTCACATCACCCCAGCAAATCCCGTTGGGGCTTGGACAGATTATCCCCCCATCCTGATTTGCATATGAGGTCAATAAATTCACTACTCCAACGACAATCTTTATTCGCCATGATCTCAGCAAATCTCATCTTCCCCTCATTATCTCCTGGTTCTTCAAGGAAGATGGGAACTAAGATTTCATAAATAGATCCGTCAAATGGATCGCTAGCATCTCCTAATTCCTCAGCAAGGTCATAATCATCATCACCGCTGTCAGGTAGAGAAATATGAACGAAAGGGGGCATGTCATAACTATCGTAATAACCACCCCCATCATCATCATCGAAGTAAAATTCGTATTCTTCCTCAACAAATCGGTCTTTCAATTGATTAAAGAATTCATCCTCGTGTTCTATTAGTTGACTCAGAGTTAAATCAGAATATTTCAAAATTTTTGGTAACACACTTAATCGTAATTTATCACTGTCCCACTCGTCTAATTTTTTTTGTCTGATTTCTTCTAGACCAAGTTGATGATTCCAACCATCGACCTCACAATCATCGCACCAACCATTCTCATCAACACCAGAAATATCGCCACAACTATTGCAGGTATCACAAGTCCCGCACATATCTGTATAGCATTCACCTGATTCGGACATTTCATGGTCGCAACAACCACACCAATATGTGTTCAATTCATCATTATGATGTGTTACATTCGTAGCATCACCACATTCAAGGCAGTCTGGGTAACCTAGAATCGCCCCCCCCTCAACCTCAGGGAATAGATGCCCCCTAAACCACATTATCCATTCCTCACGAATTCCATCTTGCACCATCAATTCTGGAAATAAAGTGAATGCGAAATTTTTGTATTGTTCACTTTTGCCAACTAAACATTCAGAGAAATTGGATTGCTCAGCGTGAGGAAGAAATTTCACTTTTCCAGTGCGATTCAATTCATGGCAGCGTGAAAGGGATAATCTTAGGGAACGGTACATCAATTGAATCTCTTCATATATTGGGGGGGGTATCGTGACTGGAATAGATTGGCCAAGTACTTTTTTGGAGTAATGAATAGTTTCAGTTTGTCGCTGGGTAAACTCGTAAAGTATGTCAGAGTTATAGCAAATAAACCCCTTTTCAAGTAAAATCTTTATTGTTCTAATTAACCCATCATAGACACGATATAAGCGTTGATTCTCTTTACAGAAATTGAAAAAATCAATGTCCAGAGGTTCTCCTTTATCCATTGCATCCTTGATGAATGAATCTAATTCAAAGTCCATAAAATCACCTATTCAAAAAAATTCAGGGCTATCATCAAAAATTTCCTTTATTCGGTTCATTGCACCTTTCCCCCTCTTCCTTACAATTTCGACACCCATGTTTTTCGCCATTCGTTCTGTGTTTTCAGGTATCACCGTAGTATCTGAAATCACTACAGTTACAGATGATGCACGTGAACGTCTTTTGTAATCAAAAGCATCTTTAATTTCCTGAGCAGGTAGATCGCCATGGAAGTGTTTAGCATCGAGCACATGATGATTCCCACCCTGCCTTCGTTCAGCTATGTGAATGTCCATACGTTTTTTTTCACCATCTGAATATTCTGCTGATCTTTGATTTTCGACCCGATAATTTTCTGTGTTGACCTTTTTTTCTACCCAATTTTCGACTTCCTTCTCAAATTCCCTCCAAGAGATATCGGAATGACTACTGCCAGAATCTTTGGACATTAAAATCCCTAGTTAATTCTATTATTCTAAACTTATGCTGGTCTTGAAATTGTTATTAGTAATTATTATGACACCATAATTCAAACTTTTTAACATAGAAGCAAAGGGTTAGTGCATAATACCCTTTGATTCTGAATATGCGAATGAATGGGCTTTCAGTGGGCCCTTTCATTGCCTACCCATTGAAGTGGCGGTGTGCAATGGGCTCCTTTGCATTTACAAGCCTGATTTCTTCTTTCAATCTAAACGGCGCATCAAGTATGTTACCTACGGGAGTATAGAATATATTGAAGTATTAATTTCATAAAGATAGAATCCATTCTATCGTCACAAATGGCCCAACCATGACAGAGATTGTTCACTCTATCGCCTTGACTGTCGAACTTTTGATTTCTGGATTCCTGATGTATTGGGGATACAGAATGATGAAGGAAAGTTGGATTAGACAAAGGAAGTTGATTTGAATGGATACAATGCCTACTTACACAAGGTCTTGGACGGAAATTGAGTGGATGTTAGCAGAAGCTCAAGAACAAATGTTGGAGCAAAGAGCCAAGTTCAATCATCGCAAACGAATACGAGACAAGGAGGGCTGTCGTAGAGCGGCTGCTAAATTTGCTCGTGCCAAAGGTATGGCCGATGTATTGACTTGGGTTATTGGAGGAAAAGGCGCTCCAGATCCAATGGCTGGGTTCGAAGAAGTCGGCGAGAACCAGTTTATTGGAGATAGGTTCCGTTCCTACATGAACAGAGTCTAATTACCAAATGCCAAGCAGAAGAAGCAGTATCGGATGCATACGAAGGGATGTTCAGTCCGCCAGTACACTCCCTAGGCTCGTGGGTGGTCTGAAGAACAATGAGCACAGTATGGAACACAGTGGTTGGAAACCAAAAGTCAGTACTTTTTTTCAAAGGCTTCATGTATGGCGAGTTCTTGGGTTGGCTGAGGAATAGCCATGACCCACGTAGTTACGAGCACCTGTGTCGATCACAAATACCAAGAATGCGTTGCAGTATGCCCTGTTGAAGCATTCAGAGAAGCCGAAACATATCTGGTCATCGACCCAGATGAATGCATCGATTGTGGAGCATGTATTCCAGAGTGTCCAGTCGACGCCATCTTCGCAGACACCGATGTCCCTGATGAAGAAGAGTCTTGGATTGACCGGAACGCAGAGGAATCCGTCGACGCAGAAATCGCAGAAGGCGATTCTCCTGTCCTCGCTGACGACTAAGGTCGTCTCTATTTACTGCATGACCTAAACTAACGTTCATGAAGGTCGCGCTCAAGGCAAAAGTGATTGAAATGGTTCGAACAGACTTTACCCAACTGCGAAACGGTAGTGATTTACTCAAGCGTGGCTTTGCCCGAATGCAACAGGGTGGCGTTATTATGGACGTCGTCGACCCTGATCAAGCCGCCATTGCCGAAGATTCCGGCGCTGTGGCTGTTATGGCGCTTGAACGAGTTCCTGCTGACATCCGCCGTGATGGTGGAGTCGCTCGCATGAGCCATCCTGACATGATACAAGGCATCCTTGACTGCACTTCCATCCCAGTGATGGCCAAAGCACGTATCGGCCACGAAGGTGAAGCACGTATCCTCGAGTCAATGGGGGTCGACATGGTCGATGAATCTGAAGTTCTCACTCCAGCCGACCCTTTCTTCCACATCAACAAAAACGATTACTCAATTCCGTTTGTTTGTGGAGCCACTGGACTTGGCGAAGCAGTTCGTCGAATCTATGAAGGTGCTTCCATGATTCGTACCAAGGGCGAGGCAGGAACCGGAAACCTGGTCGCTGCTGTAACTCACGCACGCCTGATTGACCAAGAGATTCGACAAATCCAATCGTTGGACGATGCAGGCTTGGAAAAAGTTTCAAACATTATTGTTGATCGTTACCGTGTTCTTGCTGACACCTCCGAACTACCAGGACATTATCCAATGACGCCGTTTGGAGCCATAGACGACAACATGAACAATGACATTCTCGAAATTCTTAACCAGGTCAAGAACATGGAAAGACTTCCCGTTGTCACGTTTTCTGCTGGAGGCATCGCTACGCCTGCCGACGCATCTCACATGATGCGATTAGGAATGGATGGAATTTTCGTCGGCTCAGGAATCTTCAAGTCATCCGATCCAAAAACGATGGCTGACGCAATTGTTCTTGCGACTGCACACTATGATGATGCATCAAAGGTAACCGAAGCCATGGCTATGACGCTTGGCGACCCAATGAAGGGCGATGAACTTGAAACGCTGGAAGTCCGTATGGACCAGCGTGGCTGGTAATCACTCCAAGGGGTTGGAAATTCCCTCTTCTCCGAGGGCCCACTTGAGCGTCTTTACCACACCGTCCAGTGCCTTGTGATTTCGTGCGGCCTCTTTCATACCGTCCCTGTCCTCATTCCTTCGGCATTCTTCGAACCACACCTTCCACTCAGCACGCTTAGCCTCAGCTTTGTTGAGCATGTTTTCGATTTCTTCCCAAGTGCGGTCGTAACTTCGAACAGGTGTGCCACGAGATGACATATGCGGTGTGCGATAACCCAAGGTATTTGAGCCAAACGCCAACATGATTACTCAGGGTTCGGAATTCGGCAATCTTTGAGAACGCTACCAGGCTCCAAAATCACACCATCACCAAGAATGACATTCTCTAACGAACATCCTGCGCCTATCTTCACGCGTTCACCTAAAACGCTGTTCGTAAGCCGGCAATCTTTGCCCACTTCCGACCCCGACATGACAAGAACATCTTTGAGAACACTTCCGTATTCAATATGGCTCGAAGAAGAGACGACCGTGCCCTCAATTTCGCCGTTCATTTTTGCTGAACAGGCGATGAAACTGTTTTCGGAAAAGTCACCTTCAGGAAGTGGAAAAGGAAGTGACGCACGCTGTTCAATGAGGGTATGCTGGGCGCGGATAAGTTCGGATGGGTGCCCAACGTCAAACCAGACACCATCAATTGTTTTCGCATACATTGGCCAGCCTTTTTCCAATACCATTGGAAAGAGTTGTTTGCTGAAATCAAACTTTTCTCCTTCCGGCACGAGAGCCAGAACTTCAGGTTCGATGATGTACAATCCTGCATTGATGACATTGCTGAAGGCTTCTTCAGCAGTAGGTTTCTCCTTGAACTTACAGATGTATCCTTCTCGAAGTTGACCGTCAAGTTCACCGTGATGCGTTGCTGAAAGGCCCACTATGCCGAACTCAGTCGGGTCTTCGACCTCCCAAAGAGCCATGGTGACTCGTGCTCCGCTTTGGCGATGCGAATCAATGAGGGCACCGATATCAAAAGAAGCTACAGAATCACCTGAGCCGACAACAAAGGTATCGGTCAAATGTTCCGAGAGAAGGCGAACACTGCCCGCAGTCCCCATCGGGGTGGATTCTTGATTGACCCACGCTTGCAATGGATGGTCACCAACGGTCCACGATGCGACATGGTGTTCAAGTTGCTCTCCACGGTAACCGGTGGTCACAACCACGGTATCGATGGAAGCATCCTGCATGGCATCTTTGACAAAGTCGATAACCGGACGTCCGAGAATCTCAACCATTGGCTTCGGCCGAGTGAGTGTGAGAGGGCGTAGGCGAGAGCCCTGGCCACCTGCCATGATGACCCCGAACATGTCAACACCTCAGCGACGTCGTGATGCACGCATGTCGATTTTACGCATCGACTTCTTCTTACCAGACTTCGATTTACGATTGCTCGAATTGCCAGTATCCCCTTGACCAATTCCGCCAAAGGTAATTCCACCCGAATTCAAGAGTTTGGAGACAAGTTCGTCAGCAACTTCTTCCGATTCTGCTCCGGTTTTCATCTCTGCTTTGACCGAAGCATTGTGATCGGTCATCCATGACTTACGCTCATCACGAGCCATGTTCAACTTGTCCCGGACCTTGTTGACATCGACCATGAGTTCAGTGATTTTGTTGTGCATCTCGTCAGACTTTTGACGCAATTCCAAAAATTCAGTATGGAATCGGTCGCCTTCGGCCTTGAGGAAATCTCGGTGCGAAAAGGCTTCATCCACTTCTTTTGATATGGCATCTGCCCTTCCGACTGCTTCGAGCATGTCTTGATGGGCTGCGTCAGCTTCTGAACGAAGCAATTTGATGGCTGAATCCATGTCGCTAAGGTCAACGTTAATCATCTCAAATTGTGTGACCTCCGGTGCCAATTCCTTAATTCGGAGTTTCATCTCCTTGATTTTCTTAATCATTTCCTTTTCCTTCTTTTGACCTACTGAGGAGGTCTCAAATGTCTTTTCGAGTGATTGTACTTCGTGTCGTAACTTGGCATACTCTGCAGTAGCCGATTTCTTTTCGCCCTTTTCATCACGGCGGCCTTTCACTTGATTGATTACTTCGCGAAGTTGTTGCTGAAGAGCGTTACGCTTTTCCTTGAACATCTTAATTTCAGCACGGATGGCTTTGATTTCGGTGAGTACCAAGTCGACCTTTTCGCGGTGTTCCTTGTATTGACCCTGGATAGCGTTACGCTTATCGGCTACAGTACGAGCCTGGTCGCTGAAGGAATTGCGAGTATTTCGCATTTTTCGAACACGTGCTTCCATGCCCTGTAATTCTTCTCGCAATTCAGCATCAGGACTTGGAGTCGCATCGTCTGGTCTTCCGCGCATGGTTGCTGCACAGAGTGACCCATTTCAAATCTACCCATGAGTAAAAAGGCAATTACACACCGATGTTACCGAGTATTTCACTGACTTTGATGAACACTGCGGCAGTAATACCAAGGATTCCAAACAGTCCAGTGGTCACCGATGAAAAGCCGAGAATACGTTCAAGGAATTTTGTCCGTACACGGACGTTAATTTGGCGCCCAATAATGAGGTCACCGCTCTGTTCTTCGAGACGTACAGAGACCGTTGCCTCTCCAAACCGCTCAGGAAGTAACGATTGCCAAGAAACGGTTCCGTCTCGCAATAAACCCGACATTAAGCCGAGAACATCCTCGTCTCCCTTTGCAGCGAGTGGGAGAGCCTTTGTCGACCACCAATGTTGTTCACCTGGATTAAGGCGGTAAGTCATGGCAATGTCGTGTGGACGGAAGTCTGGCGATTGGACCCGAAGCACTACGTTTCGCGGTGTTTCTGAAAGATTGTGAATCAACGTGAACAAATTTGCACGCTCATGAACCACATTCTCCATGTCGACTTCGAAGACAATGTCAGAATTGGTTGCCGCTCGACCAGCACCAAGGTCTTCCTCGATTCGACCGATCATGCGGAAGAAGGCTGGACATGAATGTTCAATGTGGTCGATGATAGAAAGCCATTCTTCCATCGTAAAGACGGGATGGTTCTTGACGAATTCCATTCCTTTGACATTCAAAACTTCTGACAACTCCGATTCCATTGTCTTGTAATCGAGTCCCTTTGAATGCCGGTAAAGCGTCATCAAAATTTTCTCACGCGCATACTGAGGGTCCGTTCCTCGCTTGAGTTTTGACTCCAGTCCTTTCGAATAAACTTCGTAAACCGAACGCAACAAGGGGTCCATGTGCGTTTTAACCAAATCATCAAACACCATTTCAAGGGTCGAAGGGTGAATCGGTGGGTTGTATGCTTTCAACAGACCTGTTCGCTCGTCCATGTTAAACGGATAAGAACGAGTTGGGAAGTGCTGTGACAAGGACAACATCAGCGTCGAAAAGGAAAGTAAAAGCATGATACGACCGTTCAGTGAGGAGATATCAACAAAGAAAATCACAATCAAGAGTAGACTGGAGAGGATTCCAAAGGAAAGCGCCCAAGTGTGCTTCGATTTTGCGCCAGATAACTGGTCAGCGAGGCTTTCATAACCGTGCAAGGATTGTACAGAGAGATGTTCACCGTTGAGTCGTTCGACTTCCTGCTCGAAATTGTTCAAAGATAACTCAACACGGTGGCGATGAAAAGTTTGTGCGAGAATATAGCCGAGAAGGAGAACAAAGGTTAACGCCGTGAGAGCAATGGCGAAACTAATTCCCACGGTCGGTTCAATTTTCAACCACCATTCAGGTGACGAGGCTGAAAAAGCGAGAGCTCCAAAGTACGTGAAGAAGGAAAATGCCGGTAAAATCAGGACAAGACGCAATCCAGAGCCGAGTAATTGCCGGTCGATAGCAAACCAAAAACGTTCAGACATGAGTATACTTTCTTCCGAAGCAACTGGGTTTTTTCCATCGCTTGATGAATCAACCTCTTTGTCAACCATGTTTGTTCCACCAACCCTTTGCACTAAAGTGTTACATCAATTTAAACCCGTATGTGTACGTACGAGAAGTTTTGAAGCAAGTTCCGTTGAGAAAGCGATGTTCGTTTGGTCGGAGAGCATGTAGCCGTCCTTCGAACGGGTAATGGTTTGGCCGACTTTACACCCTTGAGATTCCAAGACTTCCACTTCGGCTGCATGGAGAAACATCGCTTCCAAAACTCCAGATTCGTTGAATGAAAGGCTGGCAAGAGAGCAAAGGCGTGACTTTGAGGCAAGCACTCGCTCTGCAATGTCCGAGGAGGCAAGAGGAATATCTCGTCCACTGGGGTCAAACTCAGGCTCTCCGAGAAGCAACGTAAGAGCGACTTCTAAATCATCATCGATGGCGTGTTCCAATCGACATGCCGTTTCGTGAGTATTGCCTTGGAAAGAAACGCTCTCCAAAAAGACTTCAGCTAAACGATGACGGCGCTTCATCTTCTGACCGTGGATCATGCCCTTTTCAGTCAGAGTCGCACCCTTGTACGGGACATAATCAACTAAACCCTTCCCAGCAAGCCGTTGAATCATTTCGGTTGCTGAGGCCGGTGAAACACCAAGTGAGCCGGCTAAGTCACCGTTACGAACTGGGAGGTTCGGTTGCTTCTCAAAAAACTCATACATGGTCTCAAGATACTCATCCTCAAATTCGCGAAAATGTCCATTCATGCCCTCACCCATTTCGATTAGGTCTGTTCAGCAGAAAAAACTTCCTCACATGCCGGACAACGAACTGAACCGGTGTAGTCACCAGGAATTCGGAGTGATTGTGTGCATTCCGGGCAGTGAATCTCAACCTTGCCGTCCGTCTCAACAGCCGGTTCTTCTTCAACCGGTTCTCGAGAGGTATCAATTCGAGGCGTCACTTCAAAGCGATTTGAACAATCTGGACAACGCACTTGGCCACCGTAGTCTGCCGGAACACGAAGCTGGCGGTCGCACTCCGGGCAGCCAATCTGGATTTTCTCGACGTTCGTCGTTTTGGTTTGCTTTTGAGAACCCTTTGATTCCTTGCCCTTCTTTGGCTTTTTGAGTGCTGAATCGGTACTTCGGTTTTGATAGATTCGAATGACTGCACCAAGAGCCACAGCGAGCATAGCCCCTCCAATCAGTCCGACCCAAGGAAATTCAAACGATGCTTCCTCAACCACGACGACCCCTGATTGGAACGAGTTCGTTCCAACGAAGCTGTCTTCGGCAACAACCCAAGTCACTTTGAGCGGAGCGGAATCCAAGTTGGGCCATTCAAAAGAGAACTGATAGTTCGAATCGGAATTCGCTGCTAGTGCATCGGTAGGCATCTCTCCAAGGAAAAGGCCACCCTGTGTTGAAACGACAAGATAGCCTTCAGCGCCAGCAATATCTCCAGTGTTTCTCACTTGAACGGTAACCGTGCCGGTCTGGCCAGGTAACGGGCGGTTGGGCGTTGAAAGTGGATTGAAATCAACCGAATACGATGGACGGTCGTCTGGAACGCTCAAACTAAAACTTGAGAAACCAAATCCAGTGGTCCAGTTCAGCGGAGTTGCTCGAATGGAAACTCGGTCGGAGTCAACAAAGCCTACGGTGTAAACACCACCGGTCGAACCTGCAGTGAGTGTGGCTTCGTAATCCATTGGATAGACATCCAAACCCGACTCAGTATAGCCAAGCCGGATGCGAACTGGACGATCTATACCTTCGCTCATCTCGACGGACCACTCAAAGGAGATGCCGTTGACTGCATCCCATTTCACCGAAGTAATCTTTGGATTCAGGGTTTGCTGCGCTGCTACAGGGACCATCACTGTGCCGTTCAGTCCGGAATCTATTGAGCCATCCGTGGATGAAAGTGACCAGTTAACCGCCTGGTCTCCAACCATTGAAAGCGGCAAGGAAACACTGACTTCACCTGCTGAGTCGATACCGAGAGTGAGAAGATTACTCGTGTATTCGACTCCGAGGGTCTCACACAACAACACCACCTGACCAACGTGTTCCCCATGGTTACGTACGAGCATTGAGAAAACTGCTGTATCCCCTTCATGCCAAGGACCGTTCAAAACAGCAGGTATGCTGGAGCCTGCGGATTCAAATGCGGCCGCTTCAATATCAAAAGCGAGCGAGACGCTCGACACCGACTGCTCGGAAATCCGCATGCCATTGACCGAGCATGACAACAAATCAGGACGGGCAGTCGACTGCAGAGGGAGGGTTGTTGCCGATTGCAGCGATAACGAAAACGGTGCATCATAGAGCGTATCCTGCCCGAAGGTGCATACCATCTGACCGTTAAAATCGAGAGCCCCGGTATTGGAAACGGAGAGATTCCATTCAACGGCATCACCAGCGATAATTTCGCCCATGTTAGAAGAGAAAGAGAGGGTTAACAGCGGCAAAGGAGGCGGTGATACTTGCAATGTAAGTTCACGAGATTCATCGCTTGAATCACCGTCACCCGATGAATTCAAGGCCAGTAAAAGTGTTGCAGAGCCTTCCTGAAGTTGGAGCGTACTGTTGAAGAAAACAATCAAGCTTGATTGTGCATCGACGGTGAATGGGGACGTTGTTTGATTATCGAACGTCGACTGTACGAGCAGGGAGTGGGAAAGTGTTCCGGTCCAAGAAAAGTCACCGTCGTTAACGACCGCTACCTCGGTCTGTAGGTAATCCCCATCGTGAAGAGAAACGTTTCCGGTAAGGTCGCCTTCCGAGGTCAAACCAGAAAGAAGAATTTGTCCTGCTGGTGCTAAAGAGATATCGATCGGCTTGAGGCGATGAAGCGTTCGGGACAAGGTCAGTGTTTGGGTCGAATTCGCAGTCCCCACCTCACCCAAAACCTCGACTTGGACGGAGGTGTAACCGTATGGAAGAGAAGTAAGACCAAATTGCACGGGAAGAGTTGAGTCCGCAGGAACGGTTAGATTTTGGCTCAATGCAGCGAATGGAGTCCCGTCGAGTGAAGAAAGGACGACTTGAACTTCCACTTCGGCGTCGCTTGATAACAGTTCAACCAAGTCAAACTGTAAGTCGTATGTCGAGTCCTCAGTGGTCGCAAAATCATCGAGTGAAAAACTGCTTACATCGAGCACTGCGCCGCCACCTGTTGCACTAACCAAAGGCAACAGACAGGTCAAAAAAAGAGCAGTCATGCACACGGCTAACCCCTTGGATTGACTGGCCTCACCCCTGCCCATACAACCCCCTCTGCACGGGGGTTCTTCACTTTCTCGCCTAATGAAGACACTACGCCATGTTTATTGAAGGTTGGAGACTGGCGCACTTTGTATGGGTCCTGACGAGTTGCTGGAAATGACTCCCGCCTTGTTGGCGAAGTCGATTTTGCACCGACGCGAACGGCTTGCTGAAACCATTCCTGAGCAACTTGATGCTCGTCAAGACGAACTTCGAGCTGCTGAACCATTGGCTCGAAGTGCCAAAGAACAACGTGATGCTGTGAACGCTAAAGTTGCGAACCTGAAAAAGGAAAGAAATACAGCCCGAAAAAAGGCTCAAGAACTCTTCCGCCAAGCAGGGAAAATTCGTGAAAGTATTGCCAACGCTGGTGGCGTGAAGGAAGCGAACCCAGAGTGGGCTCAATCGAAACTTGAAGACAAACTCAAGAAGATTGAACACGAATTGGAAACCAATGCCGGCAACCACAAGACCGAACAGAAATACCTCAAAGAAATGAAAGCATTGCTTCAGCAGCACGAAGATTGGGTGTCAAAAAGAAAAGACAACCAAGACGAACATGCTGAAATGAAGAAAATGTATGACGATGCTCGAAACCAACTTTCCTTGTCAGAAAAGGCCCACAATGCTTTGCTTGACCACGCGACTCAAAACGAATATTTCCACAACACCTACCTTGAGCAGGAAGCACACCGCCGTCGAGCAGACGCCCGCACCAAACGACTGGCTTTGGCACTCGACAGCAGTCAGAAGGGCATTGAACACTGGCAGAATCACATCGACAACGGATTTGATTCACTGCTTGAAAACGCACAACGTGTCAAAAACGGTGAACCGTCAAGTCACGCTCGCCGTCGAGCACGGAACAACAAGAAGGAATCGAAACCTGCCTCCTCTGGTCGATCAAAGAAAGAGCAACCCAAGCAACCCAAGGGAGGCGAAGAAGAATGAGCGATGAATGCCCCATCACGGGTTTTGATAACGCTCAGCAACATCGCTGGCCACTCGTTCACCAGTACCTTTGCGATAAACTCGAATTACCAAACGGCGATGGACTGGAGACTTCCGCAATGGAAAAACTCTCCAAAGACATCGAAAAAACACTTTACGAACAACGCCCAAACGCTTCGATGTTGAAAAAGCGAAAGGGCTTGTATGAGCATTTGAAACGAACCGTGGAACGGAGATTCAAGGGCAGTTCTCTGCGACAATTTGGTTCTTCAGCATCCGGACTTTCACTCTCCAGCGGTGACATGGACCTCTGTTTATTGTTGAACGACCAAAAGCCAAAGAAAATCCTCCGTTCCCTTTCAAACACGCTGAAGAATCAGGACATGGAAGACATTCAAGTGATTGCTTCGGCTAAAGTCCCGATCATCAAGTTCACCGATGAACGCACCAAAATCCCAGTTGACATTTCCATCAACAACACACTGGCCTTGCACAACACGACGCTCCTCAAGCGGTATGGAGACATGGATGAACGCATCCAGAACAGCATTCTTGCCGTCAAGTATTGGGCCTCACAACGGGATGTTGGTGATGCAGCAAAGGGTACCTTCTCGTCCTATGCTTGGAGCATCATCATGCTGCAAGCACTTCAGACAACATCACCGCCAGTTGCTCCAAACATTCAATCCGGCAAAGAACGCGCGCACCTCGAGGTAGACGGAATCGAATACGACCTCACGATGGCTGAGAATCCTGAGGATTTACTCAACGAAAAGAACACCCAATCGGTTGGAGAATTGTTCACGCACTTCATCAAACAATTGGTGCTTGAGCGGCCTTGGGAAGAGCACGTCCTTTCGATTCGAAGCGGACAACCTATCGGTCGGAACGAGAAGAAATGGAAATACGGCAAACCGCACGCCTCGACTGCTGTTGTCATGGGTGGCAAAACGCGCCTTGGCCTGCATTCGTTCCCTGTTGAAGACCCCTTCAACCACGAGCATGACTTGAGTCGGGTTCTTCGCCCCGAAGGCGCCCTTGACATTCAAGAAGAACTGTTCCGATTCTGGCTGGAACTCAACCAAGGAAAGAACTGGAATGAATTGTGTCAGCTCAAGAATCCAGAACGATTTCCTGTAGTTGAAGAAAAAGACCTGTTTGAAGACTTACGAACGCTTGCAAAAGCCGACTTCGAATTGAAAGTCAAAGCGAACAGTGAACAACTTACCGACCTTGAAGGTCGTATTGAAATGCTTCACCAAGAGCGACAAAACAACATCAAAATTTCTCAGGCACTGCGTGGCCTGTTTGAAGAAACCAGCGACTTGCGCAACGAACACCGTAAAATCGTCCGCAGCCTTCGCCCTCGCAGTGACAAAATGAATGCACTGCAGGAAAAGCGAGACCAACTCAATCAAAAGATTGGGATTCCACTTTACAGAATCCGAGAATTAATTCTCGAAGTGTACAACAATCTCACTGACGATGTCGACTTTTTCCAAGTCCCATCGCTTCAGCGCGAAGATGAACAATTTGCTTGGTTCTTCGAATTGCAAGCCATGCATGCCGTGGCATTGGAAGCAGATACGGCGCACAAGGAATTCATCTCATTGGTCCGAGAGCAGAAGAAAGCGGTTAAAGATTTGAAAATCACTGAAAACAAGCAATCCGAAGTTCGAGCAGAAATGGTGAACTCCGAACCAATTCTTGCGAACATCACCACTGAATTCAGCGAAGCCAGACAATTCGACCAGAACGCGCATTCCCTCAACAAAGTGATTCAAGAACGACGTCGAGAGATGCGACAATTGCGCCGAGAGAAAGGTCGATTGGATGCATGGGCTCGTATTTCTGCCAAAGGAACATCAACACGAAAACCCGGCAAGAGAGATGGTAAGCGTAAATCCAAGTCGGGCCAAGCGGATTGGAAGCCTCGGAACAACGGACCTCGCCCTGAAGAAGTTCAGCACCGAGCTGCTACCGGCGGTGCACTCTCCCTCTCGGACCTGGATGTCCTCCTCAACAGCGGTGGAATTGCCTCGGTGAACACATCCAAGCCAACACCGAAATCCACCCGAAGAGCAGAACGCAAAAAGAAGCAAAACCGCAACTTAACCGTTCGACGCGGTGAGCGCTCTCAATCTACAAAAGGGCGTAAAGAGTGAGGGTTACCGATGGGCAACATCCAGTGGGTGTACGGTTTCGAACCAAAGACGCTCTCGGATGACTGGAAAGAAAAAGTGAGGTCGCTCTTCCTCCAAGAAACAGGAGAACGCTACACTCTTGAATCGATTTCGAATTTGCCCATTCCGCAATGGAGTGGGAATATGCTGCTGCTCGATAACGACAGGTATCCTCATCCGGAGTCCCTACTCGGCCTGATGTGGGCCTTACCGCACGAAGAGCACGGCGTTCGAATAGCAGCCTTTGTCATCGACTCAAACCATCAGTCCGTCGGATGGGGTGCAAAAGCTTGGGACCACTTGGTCGAAATCGCACTCTCCGCAGGAAAGACAACCATTCAACTTGAAGTCAAGGCTGAAAACATTCGGGCACAAAATTTCTACACTGCAAGGAATTTGAAAGTCGTTCAACATCTATCAAACTACTATGCATCAGGACTTGGTTACATGATGAAAGGACCCATTTGAGAAGTGTTCTCATCTCAATCTTCGTTCAAGG
>Ga0209602_1001603_pt1 | contig 19700 bp, 14 predicted proteins | sample COGITO_mtgs_1205_3_FD_184810 | JGI IMG/M metagenome (GOLD analysis project Ga0209602, IMG submission 184810) | Pelagic marine microbial communities from North Sea - COGITO_mtgs_120524 (SPAdes) (version 2) | ecosystem: Environmental > Aquatic > Marine > Epipelagic ...
TTCTCCAAAATCCAATGGGTAGTTGAGAGCTTTTGTTTTTTTCAGATGTAATCCATTGGTATACAAACCTAAGGGTAAAGGTTAACTGGGCTATAATGCCTAGGGTTAATAACCAAGTAGGTATAGCCTTGTTTTCAAAAAGCGAAACCATATCATACTGGCCATTGTTGTAGCCGTAGATTACTATGATAACTGGAAACACCAATAAAAGCCACTGCAAGGCTTTTGGAGATTTTTGCCACTGCCCTTGTAATTGCAAGTTTCTAATATATATATAGTAGGTGAGGGATTGCCCCAGCATAATAGCAAAATCATCTCTAAGGTAGCCGTACACAAATAATAAAAAGGAGGCAAGTAAACTTAACTTCCAAAATAGGGATGGGGTAACAACTTTATTGTTTTTTTCAGAAAGTATCCATTGCAAAAGCAAACGTCCAGAGAAGAGAAGTTGTGCGCAAAAACCTATGGCGTAAATAATCCAATCACTCATCCTTTGCTCGCAATGGTGTAATTAATGTATTTTTTTTTCATCCACAGATATGCAAAACAATCTAGTAGTGGCCCAAGTAACCGGTTCCAGACACCAAATTTTGCTATGCCCGCTACTCTAGGGAAATGCCGAACCGGAATTTGAATAACCTTGCCTTCTTGCAGTAAAATCATGGCAGGTAAAAAACGATGTAAGCCTTTAAACATTGGGATGCGTTTTGCGTATTGTGTTTTAAGTACTTTTAAAGGGCATCCTGTATCATCCATGCCATCATTGGTAAACCCGCGGCGAATACTATTTGCAATGGTAGAAGACATGTTTTTAACAAAATTGTCTTTTCTGTCTGCACGCACACCTGTTACTAGATCATAGGTATCTATATGTTCTAGAAGCTTGTTGAAGTCTTCGGGGCTAGTTTGTAAATCACTATCTATATATCCAACAAGATCTGTAGATACATGATCAAACCCTGCTTTAATAGCGGCGCTGAGACCTTTGTTGTTTTTAAATGAGATATACCCAAAGGCTTCATTTCTGTCACAAATAGTCTCAATTATGGTAAGAGATGCATCCAATGAACCGTCATTTACAAAAAGAACTGCTGTTTTTTTTATAGCAATTTTGGTGTATGCCAACAACTCTTTTTCAACACGGTTTAAATTATCTTCTTCATTGTATACTGGTACTATGATGGTAAACTCGTACATATTGTTTTACTAAAATGTTTTTACAAAAGTATTGTTTTTTAATAGAACCTTGCCAAGATACAATTTCAAACCACATGGAGTGGGAACGTGTAATGTCTATAAATTGTCCTGGTTTTTTGTTTGGCTAATAAACTCCTTTAAAGCAACCCCGTAAGTAGATGCTTTAATTTTAGGGGTTAAGGTATTGTATATGGTGTCTAGATATTTTGTGTTTGCATTGTAAATTTCGCTTAGGGCTAGAAAAGGAGCAATTTCATAGTCTTTGTTATTAAGTGCATAGTTTACAGTAGCTAGATAGCTACTGGTTAATACTCTTTTTTGTAGTTTGTCTATAGAGTCTATGGCTTTCATGTTTTTGTCCTTGGCGGCACTAATAAGCAACTGAGTGAGATTTTTGTTTCTATCTGTGTACCGTTTGATGAGCGTTTTGTACTGGCTGTATTTTTTTTGGTTTTCAGAGCCAGTAATTACCGCGTTTTCTAGAAAATTGTTTAGTTTGGTGTTAATAGAGATATCTCCAGGTTCTGCAAAAAATGCAATGGCACCAACCTCTCTGTCTATGTTTTGTATTTTCAAGCTCAAAAAGTATAGTTCTGGGCTTTCTATTATCTCAGAAAAATTAAAATGAGCATCTCCCTTAACCACCATAGAATCTATGGTTTTAAACGTGTTGTTTTCGCTTTTTTGGAGCAGTAAAGTACCCTCTTTCATGCCCTTTACAAAACCTGTAAGGCGCATTTCATTTTCTAGAGGGGTACAATTTATTAGGGTAATAACGCTTAAAAGCAGCAGTAATATTTTTTTCATAGCAACATGTAGATTAACATGGTAAAGATGAGTTAAAATTTCAGAAAATAAAAAGGAGCATCTCTTTAATTTATATAAGCCATAGGGTTTATCCTGCAGCCGCCAGTTGCATTAAAAAAGTACATGCCACGGCGCCAATTGTTCCAATTGCATACCCAAATACAGCCAGTAAAACACCCACTGTTGCCAAAGAAGGGTGAAATGCCGAAGCTACAATAGGAGCAGAGGCAGCACCGCCAACATTAGCCTGTGATCCTACCGCTAAAAAGAAAAACGGCGCTTTAATTAACTTAGCAACTAGTATAAGTAGTCCTGCATGAATACTCATCCACACAGCGCCAATAATGATGAGTTGCCAATTATCGAAAATGAGCATTAAATCCATTTTCATACCTATGGTTGCAACAAGTATGTAGATAAAAACACTTCCAAATTTACTTGCGCCTGCCCCTTCATAAGTTCTTAACTTGGTGTAGGATAATACAATCCCGATAACAGTGGTAATAGAAATCATCCAGAAAAACGAAGAACTTAAAAAGGTAAATAAATTACGTGTTAAACCGGGCGTTAAGCTATCAACAAAATCTGTAAAAAAGACGCTTAGGTAGCCTGCTCCAAAATGAGCAAGGCCAACGGTTCCAAAAGCTATAGCTGCAAGAATCATTAGATCTGTGAGTGACGGGTTTCTGCTCACCTGTTGTGTGTAGTTGGATACTTTTTCTTTGAGGGCTTCAATGGCAGAGGTATCTGCGCCCAACCATTTGTCTATTTTTTCAGATTTACCAATACCAATAAGTATGATTGCCATCCAAATGTTTGCTATTACAATATCCACAAAGACCATACCTCCATACAGCGCCTGGTTGTAACCATATACCTCCAGCATAGCTGTTTGATTGGCACCACCTCCAATCCAGCTTCCAGCTAGGGTAGACAAACCTCTCCATACGGCATCTGCACCCTGGCCACCTACTGCCTCTGGCCAAAAACTCCCTACTAAAAGTACCGCAATTGGACCACCTATAATAATACCAGCTGTACCCGTTAAAAACATGATTAAGGCTTTTGGGCCTAAATTAAAAACTGCTTTTAAATCTATACTCAAAGTCATTAAAACCAGTGCAGCAGGCAGTAGATACCTACTGGCAACATAATACAAGCTTGTTTTCCCGGAGACAACCTCACCTGTTTGTGTAACACTTGTCCACTCTGGAGCAATAACGCCTGTTGTGGTAAGTAGTGCAGGAATAAAATAAGCGATAAATAATGCAGGTACAATACTATAAAAGGCTTTCCAAGGGCCCTGCTTTTTTGAGGAAGTATAAAAAATAAAACCCAGAGCTACCATTAGTATCCCAAAGACAATCGTGTCATTGGTAAATAAAGGGGTAGTGTCTTCTATAATTTGTGTGGCAGTATCTTGCATGAGTATGTTTTAATGCAAAATAGTTTTTTTAATTCAGAATTGAGAATGCAGCCCTCATAATTTTATATTTACAGTCTTCTTGATGTGATTCTATTATTTTCTGAAATTTCCAAATCAATTTGTAAACCCCTTGTGCATACTCTTGTTATATTTGTGTAAAATATCCGTTTTATGAGATCTCTTTTAATTGTAGTGTTTGTTGTATTATTTTCTAGCTTCTCCCTTACAGCCTCAGAAGATTGGGGAAAGACAGGACACCGCACCATGGGAGAAATTGCTACCAAGCATTTATCCAAAAAGGCAGCTAAGAAAATTTCGGCGCTACTGGGGGGAGAGTCTTTGGCTTTTGTATCTACCTATGCAGATGAGATACGCAGTGATGACGCCTACAGGAAATACGCTCCATGGCATTATGTGAGTTTTCCTTTTGGCTCGAAGTATGAGAATACTCCTAAAAACAAAAAGGGAGATATTATTGTTGGGATTCAAAACTGTATAGATGTCCTTAAAGATGCAACCGCAAGCCAAAAGGACAAGGAATTTTACCTAAGAATGTTGGTGCATTTCATTGGTGATTTGCATATGCCACTTCACGTTGGTCTCAAAGAAGATAGAGGAGGAAACTCCTTTAAAGTAAAATGGTTTGGCAAGCAAACTAACTTACATAGTGTTTGGGATACAAAAATTATAGAGGGCTATGAAATGAGCTACACAGAGTTAACCAATAATGTAGATGCTCTTAGCAAAAAAGAAATTAAAACCATACAAAGTGGCGCTGTTACAGATTGGATGTATGAAAGCCGCACACTGTGTGAAGATGTATACGCAAATACTACACAGGGTGACAACCTAGGATACAAGTATATGTACAGATATGTAAATGTGTCTAGAAAACAACTTCAAAAAGCAGGCCTGCGTTTGGCCAGTATCTTGAACGAAATTTACGGCTAGTATTACTTGCTATTTAATCAGTTTTGTCTTTAATACGCCTAAATGTAAGGTTTATTCTTGGCTCAACCACTCTTTTTGTTTTTGGAATTTGATGTTTCCAAAATTCTTGTGTTGCCCCTCCCATTAGTAGCAAACTACCAGGTTCTAATTCTATTTTAAACTTTAGGCTGGCATCTAGTTTGTGCCTGAAATGAAATATCCTTTTTGCTCCAAAAGATAAAGAGGCAATAAAAGGATGAGTCCCTAATTCTTTTTCATCATCACTGTGCCACCCGTTGGAGTCTTTGCCGTCACGGTATAAATTAAGCAGCACAGATGTAAATTTTTGATTGCTTACAGCCTCAATGTCTTGTTTGATTTTTAATAGCGTTGGGCTCCACTGGTTTGGAAACATTGTAATGTTTGAATAGGAGTAGGGCTTGTTGGTATCTCCATACAATGCAGTGAGTCTGGGCTGTTTAAAAACCTTGCCAAAGAGTTTAATATCATCTTCTTGCCAAGGGGTTTGCTGTTGTATTTTATCTTGCAGTGCTAATGCCTCTGCCTGGGTATAAAAATTTGGATAATAGCTTACCTGTGCATCTTTCATGGGTAAGATGATTTTTTCTAGGCCAGGGTTTTCTTCAAATAAATTCATGCCACTAGATATTGAGACGCCCAGTACATCATACCAAATTGTAACGGAATTCTTAGCATAAGAAACCATTTGGGAAGTTGTAGAGAAGCTTCTTTGTTTTGTAGCATATGGATATGGACTGCAAGAAAAATGACCAGCTGGCCTATGATACACCAAACGCCTAAAGTTTGTGTTTGAGGATTTAATATAAGAAACCCTGCAATCATTTCAGTAATACCAGATAAGAGCACCATAAAACTTGGTGATGGAATATATAAAGGCATAATGCGCTCATATATTTTTGGAGTCCTAAAGTGATTGGCTCCAGCGATAACAAAAAGAAGCCCTAAAAGGTATTGGTGCCATGGAAGCATAAATCTATATTTTAAGATTTAAAAATACAATTTATAATAAACAAATAGCCTTTAATTTTAGAGCCTTATTTGTTTGAATATGCGTGTAAATTTTTTAGGTAATTTAATATGTTCTGAAATTGTAAGCGCTGTTGCAGGATGTATAAACTTTATAGAGTAGGCATGCAAGTATAGGCCATTGCCCATACCTTTATTTCCATCTGTACCATATTGGTTGTCTCCCATAATAGGATTTTGGATAGCTGCTAAATGTTTTCTTAGTTGGTGTTTTCTGCCCGTTGCTGGAATAAGCTTTACTAAGTTTAGCTCCTTATACTTTATAGAGGCAACAGTGTCTATAACCTCAAAATGTGAAATACATGATTTCCCATCTAGAGGGCTTGTAATGGTCCCGCTAGTTTTTTGTTTCCCAATGGTAATGGCATAATATACTTTGTCTATTTTTTTTTCTTGGAAGGCTCTATTAAGCTTCATCACAGATGTAGATGTTTTACCTATGAGTAGACAACCGCTAGTAGGGTAATCTAGCCTGTGTATTGGCTCTGGACGTAGCAAAGCATCTTCTTGATTGCTTTTTTTAAGGGCCTTGTCTAGCGCATTAGCGATGGTATATCTTTTGTTGCCGCTCACCTCAACCCCTGGAGGTTTATTTATAATTGCTAGATACTCATCCTCATAGATAACGTCCAAAGCAATTTTAATACTAGGTTTTTTGATTGGGGTTTGATCTCTAAAAACTGTAATAATCTCCCCGCCCAAAAGAGGTGTTGCCGTGGTACTTTTCTTGTTGTTTACGTGTACCAAATTTGCCTTTATGAGTTTGGTAAACGCTTTTCTAGATACTATCAAGGAGAAAGTTCCTGCCCTAAGGTCAGAAAGCCTTATAGGCGCCTTAAGGGGTGGTACACTGTAGGTTTCTAGAATATTCAAAGCCAGTGAGTAAAGGAATTTAAATTTAGATATTAAAAGTATTAAAAAACCGTCAACAACCTAGTTGTGTTGACGGTTTAAAATTTTAAAGAAAAATAAATATAAAGGGCAAGGGTATAAACCTTACTCTTTTAGTAACTGTTTGGTAATTTGCCCATACGTACTTTTTATAAATAGCAGGTAATTTCCGCTTTGCAATGCACTAATATCAATAGTACTTTTTTGAGTTGCAGATTGCAAATCTTTTGCTATAATAAGCCTTCCAGTCATGTCATAAATAGATACACTCCTAAGATTTATATTTTGAGGGTTACTAAGAGTTATAACATCATTGGCAGGGTTTGGATACATTTTAATTGCTCGTAAAGCAGTTGTGTTTTGGCTCCCTAAATTATCGATAACAGTAAGGGTAAATTCACACTCTGCAGTAAAACCGCTTATATCCTGGGTAGATAAGGAGATGATATGCACTCCCTGGGGCATTAACGTTCCTGCAACAGGGTTTTGATTAAACACTGTTATTAAATCTAAACAGTTATCAGTAACTACTGCTTGCCCAGTTGCATAGTAATCTGGTAATGGATATGGGCCATCACTTGTTACTGTTTGGTCTTCTGGACACGTAATCTCTGGAGAAATACCATCTATTACGTTTACATACGCTATACAGCTGTCTGTATCACCAGCAGCATTGGTAACTGTAAATTCTACCTCAACAAGGGTGCCAATATCTGTACATGAGAAGGTATCTATGTCTATGCTTAATCCGTCAACGCAGCGAACTCCTGTAGATCCTGCGTCAAAGGCACTAGCAGCTGCCGTAGCTGTTCCGTCCTCTCCTACGGTTACTGTAAGGTTTTGGCAAACTGCATTAGGCGTATATATACCCTCGATTACCGTTACAACAGCGCTACAACTGGCTTGGTTGCCGTCTTGGTCTGTCATGGTAATGGTAACTGTGTTTGGGCCTATATTAGAACAATCAAAAGTGTTTATGTCTATAGTTGTAGTACTGATAGAACAATTATCTGTACTGCCTGCGTCTAAATCTGCAGCTGTTATGATAGCTTGATAATCTTCATCAAGAGCTATAGTGATATCTTGACACAGTACTATTGGCGCAGCAGTATCTACTACAGTAACCGTTGCAAAACACTCTGAGGCCAAACCATTACTGTCAAAAACAAGTAAGTTAACTATGTTTGACCCAATGTTTGAACAATCAAAAGTAGTAGGAGTTACCTCATAGGTAACCTCACCACAATTGTCTGAGGATCCGTTGTCTATATCTGCACTAGAAATAGTTGCAGTCCCATCCGTGCCAAGCTCTACGGTAATGTTTTGGCAGATTGCTGTGGGCGGTAAGGTGTCTTCTACGAGCACCTCTGCTGTACAAAAATTTGTATTTCCACTACTATCTGTAACCGTAAGTGTCACTATATTCAGGCCAACATTAGAACAATCAAAACTTGTAGTGTCTATGCTTGCTGTTTCTACTGCGCAGTTATCTGTACTTCCTCCATCAATCATAGCTATAGTTATATTTGCAACACCTGAGGAGTTTAGAGCCACTGTAATGTTTTGACATATTACCTCTGGAGCAATCGTATCTTCCACGGTTACCACAGCCACACAACTAGTGATGTTTCCTGCAGGGTCAACAACACTCAGTGTTACATTATTTGGGCCTATATTATCACATGTAAAAGAGTCTATATCTATAGTAATATCTGGTGTTTCGCAAAGAATTACAGTACCTCCATAAATATCAGAGGGAGTAATACTTGCCATACCCATAGCGTCTAATGCAATGGTTATGTCTTGACAAATAGCCTGTGCTGCATTATTGTTTACAACAGTTACCACAAAAGAACATTCGGTAATATTACCACACTGATCTTCTATTTCGAATTCATTTAATGTATCCCCAATAGGAAACATACTTCCAGAGACTAGCCCACTTATTTGTGTTATAGTAACACTGCCGCAAGAATCTGTACCTCCAACCACATAATCTACTACAGCGCTACACTGGTTGAGATCTGTATCTACTGTAATATCTGCAGGACAATCTGCAACAGGTGGTGTTTGATCTACTACAGTTATAATTTGGATACATGTTGCAATTGGGTTTTCGCAGGCATCTTGAGCTGTCCAGGTTCTTGTGATTATTTGAGTAGCACCACAAGTTGCCTCTACAGTGTCATTAAAAGTAACCACAGAGTCTGTACTGCAATTTGAAATTGCGGTTGCCGTCCCAGTGCTAGCGGGTGAAGTGTCCTCTCCGCAGTTAACTGTAAGGTCATCTGGGCAGGTAATTACTTGTCCTCCAGTTGTATTTTCAATGACATTAGCAATTGCTGTACAAGTAGTAGTTAGGCCAGTGTCACTAGTTACTTGTAATGCTACATTTGTAAGCCCAACATCTGTTATAGTAAATGATACTGTTGTAGCTAAAGGTGTTCCAGCTAACGTACTATATCCTCCACAAGCCAGTGCTACACTTTCTAAGAAATCTTGTGCATTAACAGTTGCATTTTGAGTAATATCTAGAAATACATCTAAGGGTTGAGAGTCAAACTCATAGGTATATTCTAGCCCCCAAGAATTTACAACTCCTTGATCTGAACTAAAAGTATCTTCTATAGATAATGTCCAATCTCCTTGTGTGAATTCTCCATTAAATATGCTAAGAGGGTTACTTGGCATGTAATCTACTTCTGGAAACGCATTTCCGCCCATATTACATACTAATGCATTAATAGATGCATCATCAAGCAAAGTCATAAGGTTATCTCCAGAGCAGCCATTTGCAGCACCATTATAAACAACCGAAGCAGCTGTTCCTCCCGGTGAAGTGAGGGTAATGATCATGTCTTCAACAAAGGTATGTGAGATGTCTAAACGCAAGTTTAAATCTGTAATAGCAACATCTTGGCCAATGTTTATTGTTGTACTAACAATGTTTAAATCTTCAATAATTAGTCCTGGTGTATCTTGTGCCATACCATTTAAAACTAATACTCCAGCCCCTTTACAAATAATCTCTGGCGCTAAATCTGTCACTAAAATAGTATCTGAGAGGGTTCCTGGTAGGCCAGTGCAAAAATCATTAATTGCATATCCTATAATAACAGCACCACTTCCAGCTATTGCTGGATCAAAGGTGTAGGTTGTTCCATTACCGTCATCAGTTACTCCCAGACCGCTGTATATACCACCTGTTGGTGCGCCTCCACCAAGGCCAGTTTGCACACCATCTGCAAGACAAACTTCTTCGATAGTATCAAAGAAAGAAAAAGTAGGAGGGAGGTCAAAAGCCTCTGTCCCATCAGATCTACTATTTGAGCTTCCTTGGTCTGCACTGAATCCTAAACCTCTTGCAGCAAAAGCTTCCCATATTTCACACAGGTGTGCTCCTCCATAAATTGCTTGGTCTGCGGCGATAATTGCATCACGACCATCTACAAGTCCTGGAGAACAAGGTTGCAGTTTCATTGCTTCTGTAACAAGCATCAGTGCCGTATTATTTCCTCCACTACCATTGTATGTGTCTGGGTCAAAACCTTCAGTTTCTATAAGCTTCCATGTCATGTCCCAAAGCATGGCAGCCCATACAGATCCTACCCCGTGAGGAATAGATTCTGTCATGATATCATCATAGGTATGAGGATTTACTGTAAAGTCTGTACTGTAATCATAGGTTCTTATACTTGCTCCATCAGGTCCAGAGCCTGTAAGCCATGTCCCTATGGGTCTTGCATCAGGGCCAGTATCTGCTGGTTCTATAGTCATCATAAGGGCGTAGTAGTCACTCCAACCCTCACCCATTTGTTCTTCATTACCTAAACAACCAGCTGCGCCAGCTCCTCCTGTTAACCTGTTTGAGATACCGTGACCATACTCATGGATAATTACACCATTATCTAAATCTCCATCTCTTGAATTACACACATACATTTGCATGGTTGGGTTTCCTCCATCTGCTGGAGTTCCCATATTTGCGTTACAGGTTCCAGAACCGTCCTGGGCTTCTGCATTTACATAATCACTGCCTGCGCCGCCGTTACCATAATTGTTTTCTTGAAAATTTCCAGAAGCTTCATCAAAACCGTATTGGTACACCACATCATGGATGATATTATTCCAGTAAAATAGATTAGTAATCACTGCATCCTCGCTTTGATCTGCATTTGAGTAAGTTTCGTTAATAGGAAAATTAAATGTCAAACCGGCGCCTCCATTTGGGCTATACCCGGGGTTGTCTCCATCTTCATAGGCATGGGTATTGTTTCCTCTTGTAATTGTAAATTCTGGCCCTGCAGATCCATCTGTATCATGCCATCCAAAAGGAGAGGCAGTTGCATTATTAGGATTAGCAACCAATGTTCTTGCTCCATAATTAGGAGACTCAACAGGCATTGCATACACATTGTAATTTCCTACCATTGCAGATGCTGCTGCTGTACTTTGAGGTAATGGGGCTGTTATTTTATTTTCTAATTTTGGGTTATTTGAGTGATTGTGCGTGTTATGATCTCCCAAAATATTACATGATACGGTCCAGTTTTCTTTGTGCAGTATCTCTCCGGTAACTGCGTCTACCTGAAAATTCCACCAATCTGACCCTGTTGTTTCTTTAATTGAAAGCTCCCAGGTTATTCTAGTTCCAGTTTTCTTTGAGTAGTTGTAAAGTAACTTAGCAGGAATCTCATTTTCTGAAATACTACCACCATTAAATAGTGTTTTTTTGCTCGGGCCACCCTCATAGGCTATTTCTTCAAGACCATTTATAGAATACCCCAGACTATTTGCTACAGCATATATCGCCCCAGAGGCAGTAAGGCTAGGACTGTTGGAGGTTATAGTATTAGAAAGCTTGTTTTTAAAATTGTTGTGTGTTACAATTGTTTTACCAGAGGCATCTGTATGAATACTAGACTCTGTACCATACACTCCAATACCGTTAATAGCTTGTCTAAGATAGATGTGCTTTATGCCACTGACACTACTTGTGTGTTGGTGGGTAATTGTAATGGTATTACTCTTTTGCTGTAATAGCTTCTCTAGAGATATACTAGATGTTGCTTGTTGTTTTTTGTCATCACTTTTTTGAGCACTAAGCTGCACGCAAAATAATACTACTAGAACTTGAATGATTTGCTTTATTTTCATAATCAGATAGGGTTATCTATTTGGTTTGTAGCGAAAATAACTAGAATTGAGCGTTATAACAATTTCTTAAGCTTGAATTAATGCCAGATTTCTTGAAAAAACATCACAATTTTCTCAGTATCATATTAAAAGAAGTATCCAAAGGTTTTAGTTGCTTAAAAATAAGCGCACAAAAAAAACCCGAAGCTGAGCTTCGGGTTTTGAATTGTAATTAAGTAAGATTATAGTCTGAAACCAAATCTCATCATTCCGTTAACACCACCACCAAGTGTCATTGAGGTATTGTCTTCAAGGTTAACGTCTAAACCGTAACCTACTTCAACACCAACATATACTTTTGGCATGATATAGTAGTCTGCTCCTAAGAACACACCAGCTCCAAGTGTAAATACACCGTCAGCACCTTCTACATCATCGACTCTAATTACTTCTGTAAGTTGATCACCTGTATTTGGGTCAATCACTGGATTACCATCTTCATCTTCCACTAGTCCAAAAACATCTACTTCGAAGTCTGATTGACCAGTATAAGTCATTGATGCTCCGTAACCCCAATACGTTGATAAACGCTCAGCACCTGCAAAATGATTTTCAATACCATATCCTAATCCAAGTGAGTAGTTAGTAGGTGTCAATCTATCTCCATCGTTTCCGTAGTCTAGAGATGCAGACCAACGAACTGCTTTTTCTGCAGATTCGAATTTTCTCATTGTAACAGTAGCTCCTCTATCTGCAAACATTGCTGCACCATCAAGGTTTGGCATAAATTGCATTTCAAAAGCAGTGTCTCCTTCAGCAGGCTTGTTAAAAGTTCCTGCGTTAGTTGTAACTTGTGCAGAAGCAAAACTAAAACTTGCTAATGCTGTAAAAAGTAGTAATTTTTTCATAATAAAATTGTTTGGTTAATTGATATGGGCCAAATCTAATAACTTTATTCTAAAAAACAAGCTTTTAATCGATGTTTTTGCACGTTTTGCCGTAAAATGGGGCTTCACGGGGCTATATTTTTTATAAATAAGTGCTTTTTTTTATGCTTTTTAACCCATTTTATTGCTTTTTATATGATAAATTAATAAAAAACCCCATGTATTTTTGATACATAGGGTTTAAAATCAATAAAAAAATGAGATTTATTTAATCATTTCATAGCTTCTATTTATGAAAGCCGTCATGTCTTCACCTTTTAATAGCCCTTTACTTAGTTTGGCTAAATCTAGAGCTTGATTTACTAGGCGCTCCTTTTTCTTGGCAGTCTTGGTGTTTAAAATTTCTGTTACCAGCTCGTGGTTGGTGTTCACAATTAAATTATACATATCTGGCATGTTACCCATACCAAACATGCCACCACCGCCACCATTTTGTTGCATCTCCTTCATGCGGCGCATAAATTCTGGCTCAGTGATAATAAAAGGATTAGACTTGCTATCCATGGCTTCTAGCTGCACAGAGAATTTCTCTGCAGGGATCGTCTCTGTTAAAAAGGTTTTTAAGGTTTCTTTTTCCTGGTCAGAAAGTTTAGAGATAGCCTCTTCATCTTTTTTAATTAGATTGTCTATATGATCTCCATCTACTCGTGCAAAAGAAATTTTCTCTTGAGAGGTTTCCATTTTCTGGATAAGGTGCGATATAATAGGAGAGTCTAAAAGCAGTACTTCATAGCCCTTATCTTTTGCAGCAGCAATATAAGAGTGTTGCTCTTCTTTATTACTGGCATACAATAAAACTAGTTTGTCATCCTTGTCTGTCTGTGATGGGCTTAATTTTTCTTTAAGCTCTGCAAAGGTATGATAGTTTCCATCTACCGTTGGGTACAACATAAAGTCTTGGGCTTTGTCAAAGAATTTATCTTCGGTTAGCATACCATACTCAATAACTATTTTAATGTCATCCCACTTTGCGTTAAACTCTTCACGGTTGTCATTAAACAAGCTCTTTAATTTATCACCTACTTTACGGGTAATGTAACTTGAGATTTTCTTTACAGCCCCATCTGCCTGCAAATAACTACGAGATACATTTAAAGGAATATCTGGAGAGTCTATCACACCGCGAAGCATGGTCAAAAATTCTGGCACAATTCCCTCTACATTATCTGTAACAAACACCTGGTTTTGGTATAACTGTATTTTATCTTTCTGGATTTGCATATCCTTGTTCATCTTCGGGAAATATAAAATTCCAGTAAGGTTAAAAGGATAGTCAACGTTTAAGTGTATATTAAAGAGTGGCTCCTCAAATTGCATAGGATACAACTCTCTGTAAAAGCCGCTGTAGTCTTCATCCTTTAATTCACTTGGCTGCTTGGTCCAAGCAGGGCTTGGGTTGTTGATGATGTTATCAACCTCTTTGGTAGGTGCAGCATCTTCTTCTTTGGCATCTTCTGGCTTTGGAAGGGTCTCTGTCTTCATTCCAAATTTAATTGGAATAGGCATAAACTTATTATACTTAGTTAAAAGCTCAGTAATTTTAGCATCTTCTAAAAATGCGACCTCTTCCTCGCTTATGTGGAGTATAATCTCAGTACCTCTGTCTGTTTTTGTTCCCTCAACTAACGTGTAGTTTGGAGATCCATCACAACTCCAATGTGCTGCAGGTTCATCTTTATAACTCTTTGTGATAATCTCTACATTATCTGCTACCATAAAGGCAGAATAGAAACCAAGACCAAAATGCCCAATAATTCCGGCATCTTCTCCTTTTTTGTCTTTGTACTTTTCTATAAACTCCTCTGCGCCAGAGAAAGCAATTTGATTGATGTATTTCTCTACCTCTTCTTTTGTCATTCCAACACCTTGATCGGTGATGTGCAATTTTTTACCTTCCTTATCTATTTTGATTTCAATAAAAGGAGTGCCGTATTCTATTTTGGCTTCTCCAATATTGGTTAGGTGTTTAAGTTTTAATGTTGCATCTGTAGCATTACTTACTAGCTCACGTAAAAAAATTTCGTGATCACTGTATAAAAACTTTTTTATAAGCGGGAAAATATTTTCTACCGATACATTAATAGTTCCTGTACTCATGTTCGTATAATTTATTGAATTATGATTTTTATTTCTTCGGAAATATTACATTCCGTAAATACCTAGTCAAAGAAAATACCACGTTTGATTTTGTGACAGGTTGTCATTTATTTTATTTTTAACACAACATTGTGTTTAACCAATATTTAAATTAATTGAACGTTTTGTATTTTTACACAACAAAAATACATCCTGTTATGGCTACAAAAAAAACAACTACCACCGCTGCTAAGAAGACGACAAGTAAAACCAAGGCAATTACCAAAGATGTGATTGTATCTGCATATATGGAATATGTGCTTATGGAAGAGAAAACCCCTAAAAGCGTCTATAAGTTCGCCAAGGAGCATGCCATGACAGAAGCAGAGTTTTATAAATTTTTTGGGAGCTTTGAAAACTTGCAGCAAGGTATTTGGACTGCGTTTTTTGACAATGCGATGCAATTAGGACAAAAAACCCCTGAGTATGCAACCTTCACCAATCAAGAAAAAATGCTGACTTTTTTCTTCACCTTCTTTGAACTCTTAACAGCCAATAGAAGTTATGTCATGTTTGCCCTACAACAGCACGGAGATATGATGAAGAATCTATCCCAGTTAAAATCCTTGAGATCTCACATAAAAGAGTTTGCAGCCACCTTGATTGATCAAAAAAACGAGGAAAAATCTTTTAAAATTTTAAAACAGCCTGTTTCTGTATTTAGTGAAGGTGCCTGGTTACAGACGCTGTTTATTATGAAATACTGGATGGAAGACAACTCTGCCTCTTTCGAGAAAACTGATGTTGTGATAGAGAAATCAGTACGTGCCATTTTTGATGTTTTTGAAACAACTCCTTTAGAGAGTGTCCTAGATTTTGGAAAGTTTTTGTGGAAAGAAAAAATGAATTAAAGGCATGTTTTTTAATTTCTAAAACCCCAGAGTAAACCACATTAAATATTTGGGTTCCAAATAGCCTCAAATAAACCTACGCCCCCATGAAAACAATAGATAGTATACCAACGGGTAAAATATCACGAGCCACAAGGCTAGTGAGAACTGGTGTTAAAGTTGGTATCAATCAACTTAAATACTATGGAGATACCCTAGTTGATCCTCAAAATGCCAAAGAGAAACTCAATCAAAACAATGCCAGCGATATCTATGATGGGTTAAAAAACTTGAAGGGCTCTGCCTTAAAAGTTGCCCAGATGCTAAGCATGGAAAAAAACATTTTGCCAAAGGCATATGTAGAACAATTTTCATTAGCACAATTTTCTGTACCACCGCTTTCGGCTCCTTTGGTAAGAAAAACATTTTTTAAATACTTTGGCAAACATCCAGAAGATCTCTTTGATACCTTTAATTCAAAATCTATCGCTGCCGCTAGTATTGGACAAGTGCATCAGGCAACAAAGCATGGCAAAGAGTTAGCCATTAAAATTCAATACCCAGGAGTTGCAGATAGCATCAGCAGCGATTTGGCCATGGTAAAGCCTGTTGCTATAAAGATGTTTAATATAAAAGGCAAAGACAGTGATAAGTACTTTGAAGAAGTTGAGCAAAAACTTCTTGAAGAAACAGATTATATCCTGGAGGTCAAACAAAGCCAGCAAATGGTTGCAGATTGTAAGCATATTGAGCATCTAATATTTCCAGACTACTACCCAAATCTCTCAAACCATCGTATTATTACCATGGATTGGATTGATGGTGAACATTTAAGTGAATTCACTAAAGTAAATACAAATAAAGTATTAGCAGACAAACTAGGGCAGGCCCTTTGGGATTTTTACATGTACCAGATGCATGAATTAAAAAGAGTGCATGCAGATCCTCACCCAGGAAACTTTTTGGTTACTCCAAAAGGGGAGCTGGTTGCCATAGATTTTGGCTGTATAAAGGCAATTCCTGATTCGTTTTATATTCCTTATTTCGAATTAGCGATTCCAGAAAACATCAATAATCCAGAGATGTTTACTAAAAAATTATATGAATTAGAAATTTTAACCCCTACAGATACTCCAGAAGAAATTGCTTTTTTCTCTACCCTGTTTCATGAAATGCTAAGCCTATTTACCCAGCCTATGCACAATGAAACTTTTGATTTTAGTGATGAAACCTTTTTCAGTAAAGTGGCAGATCTAAGTGAAAAATACTCAAAAGACACTCAGTTACGTAAAATGAACGGTAATAGAGGCTCCAAACATTTTCTATACATTAATAGAACCTTCTTTGGCTTGTATAATTTAATGAATGATTTAGGGGCCAAAGTGCTTGTAAATAATTACAAAACCTTAAAAAAATAAAATTGTTTAATTTTTTTACTTAAAAGTTAAACAATATATATATCTTGTACTTAATTATAATAGATAGTAGTTTTAATTACTATTTTATTGGTTAGGTTGTTTAAAAAAGGGAGGCTGGTTGCCTTCCTTTTTGTTTTACTCTAACAAATCTGGTCTTCTTTTCTGAGTATTTTTAAAGGCCTGATCTTCTCTCCATTTTTCAATGTTAGCACCGTGACCACTTAAAAGCACATCTGGCACCTTCCAGCCTTTATACTCTGCTGGTCTAGTATAGGTGGGTGGCGCTAATAAACCGTCTTGAAAGCTGTCTGTAAGTGCGCTTGTTTCATTGCCTAAAACTCCAGGTATTAATCTTATTACAGAGTCACAAACAATCGCTGCCGCTAACTCACCGCCACTTAGTACATAATCACCAACAGAGATTTCTCTGGTGATAAATTGATCACGAACCCGTTGGTCAACTCCTTTGTAATGACCACATAAAATAATAATATTCCCTTTAAGAGATAATTGGTTTGAGATACCTTGATCCAGTGTTTGGCCCTCTGGTGTCATGTAAATTACCTCATCATAAGTTCTCTCTGCTTTTAAGCCGCTTATGCATTTGTCTATGGGTTCTATCATCATCACCATGCCAGCGCCTCCTCCAAATTGATAGTCATCAATTTGGTTATAGCTATTGGTTGCAAAGTCTCTTAAGTTGTGCAAATGCACCTCTACCAATCCTTTTTCTATGGCGCGCTTTAAGATAGAGGCCTCAAAAGGACTTTTTAGTAATTCTGGTAATACGGTAATAATATCGATACGAATAGCCATGGTGTTTTAACTTATTTATTGATCACTAGATATAGTGCAAAGAAAGTTTAAAAAGGTTTTTTTCCTTTTTGTTTGTTTCTTTGATTGAAATTTTTATCTCCTTTAGTTCTTGCCTTTTTGTACTTTAATTTTATGATTCTTTTGTAAGAACCACCTTGATTGGTTTGGCTGTTTTTCTCGCTCTTTTCATGAAAACTTGTGCCACCTTCTTCAAATTGTTGCTTGTGAGGGTTTTCTCTCTCTAGGCTATCTGGTTGTTCCTCTAGAGTTAGTTTTGTCGAAATTTCAACCTCTTTTGCAATGGCTATTTTTTCAATAGTCATGCCCATGAGCGTTTCTATATCCTCTCTAAAGGGTTGTTCTTTTTCTGTGGTAAGCAGTATTGAGGTTCCTTGAGCCTGAGCACGCCCAGTTCTTCCAATACGGTGCATGTAATTTTCTGGGAACCTTGGGGTGTCTACATTTATAACATGACTTACAAGATCTAAATCTAAACCACGTGCCATGATATCTGTAGTAACTAAAATACGGGTTGTGTTGGCATTAAAGTTTTCTATGGACCGAATACGATAGTTTTGTGTTTTGTTGGAGTGTATAACAGCAACATCATCTTTAAAGGTTTCTTGTAATAGTTCATACAGTAAATCTGCCCTTTTTTTATTGGGAACAAACACCAGTGTTTTTGTGAATACTTCTTTGTCTTTTAATAAGTTACAAACCACATTTGCCTTGGTGTAGAAGTTTGGCACATCATAGGTGGTTTGTTTGATATTATCTAAAGGGGTACCACTTACCGCAACAGATATCGTAGTTGGGTTTTTGAAAAAGTCATTAATAAACACAGCAACATCATCTGTCATAGTTGCGGAGTACATGATGTTTTGTCGTTGTTCTTGAAGTAGTTCAAAGATATTGGTGAGCTGAAACCTGAAGCCCAAATCTAGCATTACATCCACCTCATCAATCACTAGTTTTTTTATGTGCTTTGTTTTAAGAGCGCGGCTTAAAATAAGGTCATAGAGTCTTCCTGGAGTTGCAACGATAATATCTGCACCCTCCCACACAGCTTCTTTGTGGGTGTTAATGTTTACTCCTCCATATACACCAACCACTCTAATAGAAGAGTATTTACCAAACTTTTTAATTTCATCAACTACTTGTAATACAAGCTCTCTTGTGGGTACTAAAACCAAAATGCGTGGATCTATTTGCTTTGAAAACTTTAAGCCGCTTATAAGAGGGAGCATGTAGGCAAACGTTTTTCCTGTACCGGTTTGGGCAATACCTACCACATCTTTCCCAGACCCAATTGGAGCAAACGACTTTGTTTGAATTTCTGTGGGTGTATCATACCCCAGATCTTCAATTGCAAAATGTAATTGTTTGTTAATTTTAAAATCGTGAAAAGAATCCATAAGTGGTATTTTGGGCAAAGCTACAATTTATAATTTAGGTGTTTCTAAAGTATAATATAATACTTGATTGTTTTTACTATAGTATAGTCAATTAAAAAAAGCCACCAACACAAGGTTTATGGCTTTATTTTTTGAGTTATTGTATCATTACTAAGGTGTGTTGCACCAGGGCTAACAATTAGTAATAGGTGTATCTTCTTACCTTGGCGATATGTTTTGCAAGTCTAATTACTTGGTGGCTATACCCATACTCATTATCATACCACACATAGATTACTATGTTTTTACCATCTTTAGCAACAATAGTAGCATTACTGTCAAATATAGAAGGCGCTGAAGATCCAACAATATCACTAGACACTAACTCATTGTTTAATGAGTATTTAATTTGTTCTACAAGGTTTCCCTCTAGTGCGTATTTTTTTATGGTTGCATTCAACTCCTCAATAGAGGTTTGTTTTTCTAATTCTAATTTTAAAATAGCCAATGATCCGTTTGGTACAGGAACTCTAATTGCATTAGAGGTTAGTTTTCCTTCAAAAGAGGGTAGTGCTTTAGTTACTGCTTTTCCAGCACCAGTTTCTGTAATAACCATATTTAAGGCAGCTGCACGACCACGACGGTGTTTTTTGTGCATGTTATCTACCAGGTTTTGATCATTGGTGTAGGCGTGTATAGTCTCT
>Ga0209602_1001611_pt1 | contig 19663 bp, 24 predicted proteins | sample COGITO_mtgs_1205_3_FD_184810 | JGI IMG/M metagenome (GOLD analysis project Ga0209602, IMG submission 184810) | Pelagic marine microbial communities from North Sea - COGITO_mtgs_120524 (SPAdes) (version 2) | ecosystem: Environmental > Aquatic > Marine > Epipelagic ...
CGTCCTCCAAATTGTTTGGCGGACTCAACTAAATGGACATTATGTCCCTGTTGAATTAGAGAGACCGCAGCGGCAAGTCCACTCCAACCACCACCAATAACCAGCGTTGTCATGCTGCTCTTTCCCGCCAACGTTTCTGTTCACGTGCGGTTGTCCATGCAATCCAAAATTTACGCAAAGGTGTCAAAGAAACGCGATGTTGCATAACTTGGAAGTCATCATTCGCGATTTCCTGCAAAGTGGCTTGGTAAATATTTGCCATAATTAAGCCAGTTCGCTGAGTATAACGATCGCAGTCAGGCAGCATTGTCATGGCTTTTTGATAATAGTGTTGGGCCCGCTCAGTCTGAAATTGAAGTAAGGCTGTGAGTTCGGGGCTACTTTTTAAAGCCAAAACAGCATCAATATCGACATTATATTGTGTCATTTCATCTTGTGGTAAATAGAGTCGACCACGTTCGGCATCTTCTCGGACATCGCGAATAATATTGGTCAATTGCATGGCCATCCCCAAACTTTCTGCGTAGCGCAAAGTATCCCGGGCTTGGTAGCCAAAAATTTCAGCGGATAATAAGCCGATAACCCCGGCAACACGATGACAATATAAAGTAAGCTGCGTGAAGTCTGGATAGCTAAATTGCGTTAAATCCATCGTCATGCCGTCAATAACTTCCATTAAATAGGCTTGCTGTAAATCATAGCGTGAAACGGCTGTCGTTAGCGCCTTGCCAATAGGATGTGTTGCATTGCCAGCATATACGCGGTCTATTTCCTGCCGCCACCAGTCTAACTTGGTACGCGCAATGTCTTCTTCATGTACCTCATCAACAATATCATCGACTTCACGACAAAAGGCATATAAGGCAGTAATGGCTTGACGTTGCGGTTCTGACAAAAATAAAAAGCTGTAATAAAAGCTTGAGCCGCTTTCGGCCGTTTTATTTTGGCAGTACTCGTCTGGACTCATCGTTGCAGTCTTTCCACGACTTTGCCTTGTATAACATGGCTTTCGATGATTTCATCAATATCATCGGTCGTTTTATATTGATACCAGATACCTTCTGGATAAACCACTAACATCGGCCCAAGGGCGCAGCGGTTTAGACAGCCAGAATTATTAACGCGGACTTTCTTGAGCTTAAGGTCTTTGACACGTTGCTTGGCGTAATTACGAAGTGACATCGCATCATGTTCTTGACAATGCACTTTGTCTTCGCGTTCATGCGTGCAGAAAAATAAATGGTACTGATAAAAATCTGACATATTCTAAGTGACCAAATGATTAAAGTCGCCAATCCGAACGGTTTTTATTCTAACTTTAATAGTGACGTTCGACAGAAAAATCTGCCAAAGATAATAGGGCATCTTTATAAACTGAACTAGGCAGCATCGCCAAAGCAGACTTAGCAAGCTCCGCCTCTTTTAATGCCGCTTGAGAAGTATAGTTAATCGCACCGGTATCATTGATAATTGTAATGATGTCATCAATACGGTCACGCTCGCCGTGTTCAATCGCATGACGAATGACTTGTCTTTGTGTCTCATCGCCATGTTGCATGGCATAAATCAACGGCAAAGTCGGTTTGCCTTCCGCTAAATCATCACCAATATTTTTGCCAATGGTATCACTGGACTCGCTGTAATCTAACAAGTCATCCACTAATTGGAAGGCACTGCCCAAATGCATGGCATATTGTGCCATCGCTTGTTCGGTCTCTGCATCAGAGCCGCTAATAACGGCGCCTAGCTGCGCAGCAGCCTCAAACAGTTTGGCCGTTTTATGATGAATGACTTCGAGATAAGCGGCTTCACTGGTGTCTGGGTCATTGCAATTGAGTAGCTGTAAGACTTCACCTTCAGCAATAATGTTGGTGGTATGAGACAAAATTTTCATTAACGGCATGGAGTGCATCTCAACCATCATCTCGAATGAGCGAGTGTAGAGAAAATCACCGACTAACACGCTTGCTTCATTGCCCCAGAGATTATTAGCGGTTTCTTTGCCGCGTCGCATGTCCGAACCATCCACGACATCATCGTGTAACAAGGTTGCAGTATGAATAAACTCAATAATCGTCGCGAGATTGGCAAGTTGCTCGCCTTGATAACCGCAGGCACGCGCACTCAAAATCGCTAAAGCAGGCCGCAGGCGTTTGCCACCACTGTTAATAATGTAGTGTCCCAATTGATTAATCAGTACAACATCAGACTGCAATCGTGAATGTATCATCGCGTCGACAGCTGCCATATCATCTTCGATTAGGGAATAGATGGATTGAATATCCACGGAGCGTAAATCTGCCTGTAGTAGTCGTCTGGAAATGCCGCTACTTTCTCATGCAAGACAGAAGATCGCAAATATTTTGATTAAGGTTTGATCTATCTCATGAAAGACGCTAAAATTGCCGGTCTTTTGCTGGACTATCTAGCAATAACTTAATTTTTGGAGACAGCGATGTACGCTATTGTCGCGACGGGCGGAAAACAGTACCGAGTTAAAGAGGGCGAGAAGCTCCGTGTTGAGAAATTGTCAGCTGAAACCGGTGATACAATTGAACTTGATAAAGTTTTAATGGTCGGTGAGGGTGACGATGTCAAAATCGGCGCACCTTACTTAGAAGGCGTGAAAGTCACAGCAACCGTTGCTGCGAATGGCCGTGGCGCGAAAGTTAAAATCATCAAATTCAACCGTCGTAAGCACTATCGTAAACAGATGGGGCATCGTCAGTCTTTCACCGAAATCGAAATCACAGGCATCTCAGCCTAAGATTACACGTTACAAGAGGATTTAGAGATGGCTCATAAGAAAGCAGGTGGTAGTACTAGAAACGGACGTGATTCGGAATCGAAACGTCTTGGCGTAAAACGTTACGGTGGCGAAGCTGTCGATGGCGGTAATATTTTAATTCGCCAACGCGGTACACGTTACCACGCGGGTTTGAATGTAGGTCTTGGTAAAGATCACACATTATTTGCAAAAGCAGCAGGTCGTGTTCTTTTTGAAAAGAAAGGCCCGAAAAACCGCATGTTCGTAAGCGTTGTTGCTGCTGACTAAAGCATTTGGTTAGCCCCAACAGAGGGCAAACGACTAAAGAGCCCTGCCGACGCGGGGCTTTTTTGTTTCTGGACTTTACGATTAAAAATGGCTATTTTTAATCGTAGATCGTTAAATGGTTAAATGGTATGAAATTTGTTGATGAAGCGAAAATAACCGTTAGTGCAGGCGGTGGCGGTAATGGCTGCTTAAGTTTTCGCCGTGAAAAATACATTCCTTTCGGCGGCCCAGATGGCGGTGATGGTGGTGATGGCGGCGATCTGTATTTAGAAGCCGATGAGCAAGTGAATACCCTGATCGATTTTCGTTATAAGCGTCGTTTTACAGCAGAGCGTGGTGAACATGGCCGTGGCAAACTGTGCAGTGGTGCCGCAGGTGAAGATCTCATTGTGAAAGTACCCATTGGAACAGAAGCATGGGACGATGATACGGATGAACTAATTGGTGATTTAACCAAAGCGGGTGACCGATTGTTAGTCGCGAAAGGTGGCTGGCATGGCTTAGGTAATGTGCGTTATAAATCAAGTACTAACCGCGCACCAAGGCAAACATCTGATGGGACACCTGGCGAAGAACGCCGATTGCGGTTAGAAATGAAATTGCTTGCAGATATTGGGCTATTAGGTCTACCAAATGCGGGAAAATCAACCTTTATCCGCCAAGTGTCAGCGGCGCAACCCAAAGTAGCAGACTATCCTTTCACCACCATGTATCCAAATTTAGGCGTGGTGACGATGAAAGATGTGCGCAGTTTCGTTATTGCCGACGTACCCGGTTTGGTGGAAGGTGCGGCAGATGGCGCAGGCTTAGGGATTCAGTTTCTAAGGCATTTAACACGAACTCGGCTGTTATTGCATATGGTGGATATGGCGCCGATTGATGCCAAACAAGATCCCGTTGATTCTGTCGAAATTATCAACCGTGAACTGGAAAACTACAGCGAAGCATTGGGTAAACAAGATCAATGGCTCGTATTAAACAAAATGGATTTAATACCAGAAGATATTCGTGAAGAGTTTTGCCAAGAAGTACTTGATAGATTGAATTGGCCAGGTCGAATTTATCGCGTGAGTGGTGATTCTGGCGAAGGCTGTGATGCGTTGTGTGAAGACATCATGGACTATCTTTATGATCTTAAAGAAGCAGAAAAAGCCGCTTTGGCGCAACAAAAGTTAGATGCATTAAAAGCAGCATCAATAGAGGACTAACCGTGGCAAACACCCACCAACAACTTGTTGATACAAAACGTTGGGTCATCAAAATTGGCAGCGCGCTGTTGACGCGTGTGGGCGATGGTTTAGATATTGAACGTGTGCAATGGTTAAGCGGCGAAATAGCCACATTGCGTGCACAAGGCAAGGAAGTTGTTTTAGTGACATCCGGCTCGGTAGCGGCAGGAATGCAACAACTCGGTTGGGCTAAACGGCCGCATGCCTTACATTTATTACAATCTGCCGCCAGTGTGGGTCAAATGGGCTTAATTCAAGCTTATTCAGCTGCCTGCAAGCAACATGACATTCATACCGCACAGATTTTACTGACACACTCAGATCTTTCCGAGCGTGGCCGCCACCTTAATGCGCGAAGCACCCTACATAGCTTACTGGAATTGAATGTACTACCCGTGGTGAATGAAAATGACACCATTGCGACAGAAGAAATCCGCTTTGGTGATAACGATACCTTAGCCGCGATGACCGCTAATTTAGTCGAAGCGGATGTGCTGGTGATTTTGACAGATCAAGACGGCTTATTTGAAGCCGATCCTCGTCAGAACCCAGAAGCAAAATTAATTACTGCTTCTGCTGCCAATAATCCTGAGCTAGATGCCATGGCTGGTGAAAGCAAAGGTGAATTAGGTCGAGGCGGGATGGCGACTAAACTATTGGCTGCGCGTCGTGCTGCACGTTCAGGCGCAACCACCGTGATCTTATCTGGCAAACAAGCTGATAATTTACAAAAGCTATCTCGTGGTGAGACAGTCGGCACCTTACTCTGGGCTGATAACGAGCCAATGACAGCACGCCAGCAATGGCTAGTAGGACATTTAAAACCAAAGGGCACTATCACTTTAGACGCCGGCGCGGTTAATGTCGTAAAACAGCAAGGTAAAAGCATTTTATCTGTGGGCGTTAAACAGATTCAAGGCAAGTTTACTCGGGGTGAATTGGTGATTTGCCACGATTTATCGGGCCAAGAAATCGCCCGAGGTCTTGTTAACTACAATGCTGACGAAGCTAAAAAAATCATGGGTAGTTCAAGTAATGATATAGAAGCTATTCTAGGCTATGTCGATGAAGCAGAGCTGATTCACCGCGATAATTTGGTGGTAATAAAGTAAGACAAAATTAAAATGAAAACCTTTTATCCAGCATTACATTAAACTCTGTCTGAGAGATATCATTTGTAATAGTGATTGATAAATTAGGCTGTATAGAAATGTTCAGCCTCAATTGATGAATATTGTTTTTTTCCTTGTGCCCGGTAATGTTACCGACAAAATGATAAGAAAGGTTTGTAGTACCGAGCCAGTAGCTTGCTAAACCATTGAATTGTCCAGTAAATGTTCTTTGAGTGAAATCTATATTGATTTGTGGCATAAAAGAAATAAGGAAATCAGATGTGCCAAATGATAGCCCGTATCCTATTTCAGACATAAAGCTGTGTTTATTAGCTTTATAGTTATCATTGTAGCCAGTACAAAAGTGCCAAGAGGGAATAATGATTTTACTGAACGATTTGTTATAAGCTGCAAGTTCCAATAAATCAAACTGTTCTAGTGTTAAGCGGTTGGCATCAAAGTCTATTTGTGTATAAAAAGTTTTTAGCGTTGTCTCATTAACATAACTAAAGCGCTCTTCAAATCGTTCGCGCTGACTTGGCATAAAGCTGAGCGAACCAACCGTCCGGCTGTCATTGTGGTTCAACCCTAAACTGACACGCGCTGGGCTTGTATAAGCTAAGTTTTCTTTGAGAGTAGGAATCTCTGTATTATCACTCAAATAATATTGATACTGAAACTCTTTATACAGCGGCGGCGGCGCGTCAAGGAAATTAAAAAGCAGCGATTATGTGTTTGTTAAAAGCTCTCTCTCATTGTCGTTTGAGATATTAAAATTATCAGTAAGACTGTTAGACGTTAAAAGAGTATTTACTTGTCTACGTGACGAATTACTTAATTGTAAATATTGGTTAAAGTTGTGTGTGATTTTGGATAAATGTGTAATATCATTTTCTAAAATAAATTTTCATTAATTAATAAATTTAAGGTGCTTGGAGGGTCTTTTATAGTTAAGTTATCAAGGTTTGTTAATAAATTGGGCCTAATAGTGCTTAGAAAGTTAATTATTTCTGTTGAACAGTTTTGTTCGAAAAAATGGTAAGTAAACTCATCATCATAAATTTGAAAAGATTTAGATAGGAGTTGGTCCTTTTCATGATCATTCAAATGAAGCTTGTATAAGCTTATCCCCCTCTGTTCCTCGGCTAAGTAAGCATGTTTAAATTCATGAAAATTACCGATAACATAGCGGCCATTTAGCATGCCAAATGCTCCATGAGTTATTAGATCTTTACTGCTTAGATGATCGGGGATAACGGCCGAGAAACTGAATGTTTTTGAGAACTCCCAAGAGCCTTGTTTTTTAAAGACCAAAAAAGTATGGCCAAAATAAGACATTGGAGAGATAAGAGAGGGGTGGACAAAAGCGATATAAATATCTTCGAAGGCCAGTTGTTTTTTATATTGTTCAAAGGATGAAGGCGGTGGTGGTAATGGGCTTTTCTCTATAATTTTAGCCTGGACTAAAACTGCCGAGAAAATAAATAAACTAATTCCCCAGATTACTTTGGGCATAAAACTTCTATTTTTTCTATTAATCTGACGGCTTCAATTGGATCATTAGTTTCGCTAAACTGAGTAAGAAAATGGACTTTATCAAGCTGGTCGTCTTCACAACTAAGCTCCATGAGTATCTCGCCGAGTTTATCGGGGTTATATGAGTTAGCTTCACGCTTTAAATCATAATAATTTAAAACAACAAAACTTTTCACCTTTGGGCTTAAGTCTTCAAAAATACGCGTGTCAGCATATATTGAGTTTCTTTATCAGTTGCTTCACTAACATAATTGCTTAATTAAGCTTCTTCAATTCAATAAAGTAAGATTTTGGATCATATTCCATTGCGGCACCAGTAAGGAAATCTGTTGTCCCGAGGTCCCAGAAAACACTGATTATTGTCACAGGATCAAAACTTTTACTTAAATCTCGACTAATAGTTTGATAGCCTTCTTTCTTGAACATAACTGTGTCTTTTTTACTTTTTCTCAGACGAAGGGTCATTGGCGTTGTGCCAACATAGCCACCATCAATAAAAACATCTGCGCCAGTTGGTGAGGTATCAAAAGTAACAGCTTCAGTATCTCCACTCATTACGGTCGCAGGAATATTCTTTCGGGAAATAGAATAAGAGTAGGGTACGATCTAGGCGTTATTTTTACGGGAAAAAGCGAGTGATAAGCTTTAAGATTAAGCGATGCTGAAAGCCTGGTTTTTATGAAAATAGAAGACAGTAGCCATCGAACAAAGCACAACAGGAATACAAATTAAGTTCATAACATGCCAGCCTAACGTCGCTTCTAACCAGCCGGAAGCGAGGGCAGAAAAGGTCACCATACTAAAAATAAGGAACTCATTAGCGGCTTGTGCTTTTGGCTTCTCAGCTTCTGAGTAAGCCCCGGTTACAAGGTATGTGGCGCTGACAAACATAAAATTCCAGCCTAAGCCTAATAAAAAGAGTGAAACCGAAAAATGCAGTTCTGATTGGCCATTGAGATTAATACCAATGCACATCAACATAATCAAAGCCCCCAGCATGAGAATACAAATGGTACCAAACCGCTTGATTAAATCGCCGGTGAAAAAGCCAGGCAAAAACATGCCGAGTGCATGTAACTCAATGACAAAAGCGGATTGGTTAAAGTGAAAACCATGATGGTGCATTGCTAAAGGCGTGGCTGTCATTAACAAATTCATGACAACATAGCTGACCATGCCAGCGACCACAGAGACAAGAAAAATGGGCTGTAAAATGATCTCTATCACCGGGCGAGTGACAACATCTGGTGCATGAACAGCTTGCGGCGGAAACTTTACCAGTGCGAGCACTAACATGGCGGCAATATAAAGGATAAGTAAGCCCCAAAAAGCACCTACAAAAGGAACACCTTGAACTAAGTCTTGGCTGAAGACAGCCAAGTTTGGCCCAGCGATAGCCGCTAATACGCCACCGGCCATAATGATGGAAATCGCTTTAGCGCGATACGGCGTTTCACACATTTCAACGGCAGCAAAGCGGTAGAGCGTACCAAACCCGATACCAATTCCTAAGAAGAAAGTGCCGACACAAAACAACCAAAAGGACGCAGCGTAAAGTGCTTGGATACTCAAAATGGCGCCGACGATACCCAGTGTATTACCGAGATAAAAACCATTCTTTCGGCCAATCTTTTCCATGACCAAAGAGGCCGGAATAGTCGCGCACATTAAACCAATAAATTGGAAGGCAACAGGTAAAGTAACCCAGAGAGGGTCAGGCGCAAGGGATTGACCAATTAAAGCTGTGACAGCAACCAGCAAAACATTACCAGTACTGAGTAATGCTTTACAGAAAGAGAGAGCGAGAACACCAAAATTCATAAAAAGTCAGAGCCGTTAATGATGGGAAGGTGAAACGAAGTGGTTGCAGAGTTTTACAATAAAATACAGGCATAAAAAAACCGACATGCCGTCGGTTTTTTACAAAAACAGGAACACGTACTATTAAAGTGCGCGAACTGCTTTATTTAAACGGCTTTTACTACGAGCAGCTGCGTTTTTATGAATAAGCCCTTTGCGTGCAAGACGGTCTAAAGCAGGAACAGCAGCTTGGTATGCAGCGGTTGCTTGCTCTTTATCACCAGCTTCAATGGCTTTTTGAAGTGACTTAACACTTGTGCGCATTGCTGAACGTTGACTTGCGTTACGTTGGCGGCTATCTTCCGCTTGACGAGCGCGTTTTTTTGCTTGTGCTGAGTTGGCCAAAGTGTGTCTCCTGAAAACCAGCTTATATACTTAAAGAACAGAGCATTATCCTGATTTAGATCTACTTTGTAAAGACCTAATTTCAATGAGTTCTATTGTAGGGCTAGCAGTGCCATAGCGACCGAAAATCCAGCAAAAGCCCATCACGTTTGTTGTTATTCCTTGGTATGATAACCGACATTACAAATTTATAGGGTAAAACAATGAAAATTGTGACAGCCAATGTCAACGGTATTAGGGCTGCAGGAAGAAAAGGCTTTTTCGATTGGGTGGCAAAAACGCAAGCTTATGTAGTCTGTATTCAAGAAACAAAAGCCCAAGTCGATCAGCTGACTGACGCGCTTTATCACCCCGATAGCTACCACTGCTTTTATCATGATGCGCAAAAGAAGGGTTATAGCGGTGTTGCACTGTACTGCCAACACAAACCAGATGAAGTAATTGTTGGTATGGGTAATGATGAATTTGATAGCGAAGGCCGCTATATCGAAGCGAAGTTTGGCAATTTAAGCGTCATTTCCCTCTATATGCCATCAGGTTCATCGAAAGAAGAGCGCCAGCAATTAAAATATCGCTGCATGGACCATATGATGACGAAGTTAGAGGAGATGAAGGCGTCCGGCAGGGACTACATTATTTGTGGCGATTGGAATATAGCCCATAAAATTGAGGATATCCGGAACTGGAAAGGTAATTTAAAGAACTCGGGCTTTTTACCAGAAGAACGGGCTTGGCTGGATACCTTGTTTGATGACATGGATTTTGTCGACGCGTTTCGAGAGATAGAACAAGAAGAACATATGTACACATGGTGGTCTAACCGTGGACAAGCGAGGGCAAATAATGTCGGCTGGCGCATCGATTATCATATTTTATCGCCAAGCTTAAAAGGCGCCGTACAAAAGACAGAAATTTATCGTGAAGAAAGTTTTTCTGACCATGCACCACTGATTATTGATTATGACTACGTTATCCCCGACGAATGACCAACGACGTACCGACTAGAAGCTGGGCAGATAGTGTAAAAGCATTTTGTCACCCCAGAGTGGTGACAATGCTTTTTCTAGGTATCTCTGCCGGTATTCCCATCCTATTGATATTCTCATCATTGAGTTTATGGTTACGTGAAGCGGGTGTCGAGCGTTCAGCGGTAACGTATTTTAGTTGGGCAGCATTAGGCTATTCATTTAAGTTTGTTTGGGCACCATTGGCCGACAAACTGGCCATTCCATTCTTAACAAACTGGCTTGGTCGCCGACGTGCCTGGCTCTTATTGTCACAGCTCATGATCATTGCCTCGATTAGTTTAATGGCATCGATCAACCCAGCAACGGACACGCTAACAGCGATGGCTTGGGCTGCGGTCTTTCTAGGTTTCTCAGCAGCAACACAGGATATCGTGATTGATGCCTATCGAATCGAATCGGCAGACATTGATTTACAACCTTTAATGGCATCGAGTTATATCGCGGGCTACCGTGTCGGGATGTTATTAGCCGGAGCTGGGGCTTTATATCTGGCGAGCTATTTTGGTTCAACGCGAGAAGTCTATGACTACCAAGCATGGCAAACAACCTATCTCCTGATGGCCGCCGTCATGCTTACCGGCGTGGTAACAACGTTTATTATTGATGAGCCAGATGAACGACAAAATGACCAATTGGTTCACTCCCAGCAAGATTACCTGTCTTTTTTGCTCTTGTTTGTGTTGTCAGTAGCAGGCTTCATCGCTGCTTTTTATTACAGTGCTGAGCTGTCACAAACGGCAAAAGCAACATTGAACGAGTGGTTTGCCAATAGAAATTTAGCTAGCTTTCTAGTTGAGCTGTGCCGCCTTAGCCTTGCGTTGGGGCTAGTTGCAATCATTGCAAAAGGGCTGATAACGTCAGGGGTGGTAAGACAGCAGCAAGTGGCACAAACCTATATAGCCCCGATAAGAGATTTTTTCCAGCGTTATGGCTTAACACTCGCATTATTATTATTGGCTTTAGTGGGCCTGTACCGTATTTCAGATATTGTGCTTGGTGTCATTTCAAATGTGTTTTATCAAGACCTTGGCTTTAGTAAGCCGGTTATTGCCAGTGTTGTAAAAAGCTTTGGTTTAGCGATGACAATATTAGGCGGCTTCTTGGGCGGCCTACTGGCCGTTCGCTTTGGTGTGATGCCAATCTTATTTCTAGGGGCTGTGTTATCAGCGCTGACAAACTTATTATTTATGCTGCTGGCACAGATGGGCAATGACATTACAATGCTTTATATTGTGATCGCGGCAGATAATTTATCGGCAGGCCTTGCCAGTGCTGCCTTTATTGCTTTTTTATCAAGCCTAACGAATATTTCATTTACAGCGATGCAATATGCCATTTTTAGCTCTTTGATGACATTGTTACCCAAAATACTAGGCGGTTACTCCGGCATGATAGTCGAAAGCATGGGTTACGAGCAGTTCTTCTTGATAACGGCATTGATGGGCCTACCTGTTTTATTACTGATCGTATTGGCGAATAAATACTTAGAGCTCAAAGGCCATTCATAATGGGTCGTTGGTTTTATGATTTTCGTATTGTGGAAATTAACCAGCGGTAGTGATGAGGTGACATTTGAGCCGGGTGTTAAAGCGCCTGAATCGCCAATACAACAAACAATAAAGCAAGCCAAATCCTTCAAATTCAAAGATCATCAAATAACACCATTAGCCGACTTCAAATTACAAGCAAAGGTATTAGCTAAGGAAAGTTATCACTTAGGCCAAGCAAGTGAATTATCGCCCCTCGACCTTGCGTTAGGTTGGGGGAAAATGTCGGATCAAAAAGTGATCGACCAAATAGACTTTTCACAATCTGGTCGCTGGTATCGCAGGTCTATTAAAGCGTTTCCCATTCCACTCAGAGAGATCGAGACGCAAAGCGCCAATATGCATATGGTTCCATCCGAGTATTGGATAGTAAATAAACTAGATAGCGTGAAAAAGGGGCAAGTTGTGGCGCTTAAAGGCTTTTTAGTGAGAGTAGATGCAGAAGATAGCCAATGGCATTGGCAAAGCTCATTAACCTGCTAAGACACCGGTGACGGTGCCTGCGAGTTAATTTATTTAACTGATTTTTCAGATAATAGAATAAAAATCTATTAGCAAAAGAAGCGCTACGAGGCGTTATTGTATGCCGCAAGTTGATCTTCCAGAGGCCTAATAATAACCTTCTTAGTATCTAGGTCTCGTTCGACAATATAATGTGTACGAATTAAATCTGATTCCAAAACATCTTGTTTGCCTAAACGTGCTTTTGCTTCGACAAAGGTCTCAACATCGGTATAGGTCGTCAAAAACTCTGTTTCTGCGGAGACACCGTACGACGTTATAAGCAGTGCAACTGATAATAATTTCTTAGATAACATCATAGTTTTCTTCCCATCATTGGAATTAAGCAGCGATTCAATTTAATGTGAAGTGTGAACTAGATCAAGCTTTTAAGTGATCCGTTAAGGATGTTCCTAAGGGTAACTACGTGCCTTTTGTTGCAAAAATGTGACAAAACTAAGTAATTGACTTAGAAAGGAATATCATCATCCAAGTAATCAGCACCGCCTGAAGGCATGCCATAATCTGGCCCAGCAGAAGGTGATGCCGGTTGTGGAGAAGCCGCGGGTTTTGGTTTTTGAGGGGCTGATTGGTCATATCCTGTACTTCCACCAGACCCACTTCCGCCACCGCCTAACATGGTCATGCTATCGCCCATAATTTCAGTCGAGTAGCGATCTTGACCACTTTGATCTTGCCATTTATTAGTGCGGATACGACCTTCGATATAGACCTGAGAGCCTTTGTGTAAATATTGTTGAGCAACTTCACCTAAGCGGTTTTGTAAGACCACACGGTGCCATTCTGTCCGCTCTTTACGTTCGCCGGTTTGCTTGTCTTTCCATGATTCTGACGTGGCTAAACGTAAATTACAAATAGAGCCACCATTAGGGAAAGAACGACTTTCCGGTTCTGCGCCGAGTCGTCCAACAAGGATCACTTTATTCACTGACATGGTTTGCTCCTGAATTTGATATTAAGTTTATGAGGGTATTCTACGGTGATGAAACGCGAAAAGCATCTAGATCATCGAGATTGAGTTCTTCGGGTGCATATTTTACATAAGCCACTTGCTCACTGGCGACTATCATTGTTTCAACAACACCATCGATAGCGTTCAATCGCGCAGAAGTGTCATTCGCATTGTCATCAGTTAACGTGGCGAGCTCAAGAATTTTTGTTGATAAATGGCGCGGTGGCGTCATCGGGAAAACAAAGAATAACCACACTAAGGTAATGATGGCACCAGCAATAAAGACACCAGTGACGCCAAACTGACCATATAAAAATCCGCCGGTCGCGCCGCCAATAAAAGCACCTAAGAATTGTGCTGTCGAATAAACCCCCAGTGCAGTTCCTTTATTTGCCAGCGGACTGAGTTTGGACATCATTGATGGCAAACTGGCCTCAAGAATATTAAAAGCAGTAAAGAACAGCCATAGGCCAATTAAAATGATCGTGGTAGAGCTAGGTCCGAAAGCCCAGATAAGCTGCACTAGGCCTAAGACAATCACGGCACCAAGGAATACCGCTTTCATCTTCCGGCGTTTCTCAGCAATGATAATGAACGGCACCATTGCAATAAAAGCCAAAAACAGCACGGGTAAATACGCCATAGCATGGTCGCTTTTTGCTAAGCCGGCATGCTCGAATAAGGTGATAGGTAGGGCAAAAAAGCTGGTGGTTAACAATAAATGCAACATCATAATACTGAGCACCAATCGCATGATCTCGGGGTTACGCAGTACTTTTATAAATTGTTTTGGCGCTGGCTCCATATCGCGATGTGTCGTAGAGCGTGTCGGCGTGGGCACCCACAAATGCAAAACAGCAATACCGACCAAAGAAAATGCCGCGGTTGCCCAAAAAATTCCCGATAAACCGATCCAACTTTCTAATGCCGCCCCGGATGCTAAGGCGACAGAAAAAGACAGGCCAATACTAATCCCGATACTGGCCATCGCTTTTGTACGGTGCTCATCACGTGTTAAATCAGCGGTTAAGGCCATCACGGCGGCTGAAATAGCACCGCTGCCTTGCAATAACCGACCTAAGATGACCATTTGAATGCTGTCTGCAGTGGCGGCAACCACACTACCTGCCGCAAATAATAATAAACCGGCGGTAATGACACGCTTGCGACCAATTCGGTCAGATAACATGCCAAAAGGAATTTGGAATAAAGCTTGGGTTAAGCCATAGGCACCGATTGCTAAGCCGATTAATAGCGGTGTTGAGCCGGAATATTGTTCAGCAGCCAAAGAAAATACCGGCAAAATCATGAATAAGCCGAGCATTCGGAGCGCAAAAATACTGGCTAAGCCCGAAACGCTACGCTTCTCAAGTGAGGTCATGCTAGAGGCTGTGTTTTGCTTTTGCGTCATTATAGTGAGTAGGGGTATATTAATCGGTTCGGCCTTATTCTATACGGAAGCTTAATGAAAAGCATAAGTATTCGTGGTGCACGCACGCATAATTTAAAAAACATTGATCTAGACCTGCCGCGTGATGCGTTAATCGTAATCACCGGCCTGTCAGGTTCAGGAAAATCGTCACTGGCATTTGATACGCTGTACGCCGAGGGGCAGCGACGTTATGTTGAGTCATTGTCCGCTTACGCGCGTCAATTTTTATCGATGATGGAAAAACCAGATGTTGATCATATTGAAGGGCTATCACCCGCGATTTCAATTGAACAAAAGTCGACTTCTCATAATCCACGGTCCACTGTTGGCACGATTACCGAAATTTATGATTACCTGCGTTTATTGTTTGCCAGAGCAGGCGAACCACGCTGCCCGACACATGACGAGCCTTTAGCGGCACAAACCGTCAGCCAAATGGTCGATGCAGTATTAGCCATGCCGGAAGGTGAGCGAATGATGCTATTGGCGCCTGTCGTGCAAGATCGTAAAGGTGAACATAAAGATGTGCTAGAAAACCTGAGAGCACAGGGTTTTGTGAGAGCACGAGTCAACGGCAAAGTGATCGAATTAGAATCACCTCCCGAATTAGAATTACGTAAAAATCACACGATTGAAGCGGTTATCGATCGTTTTAAGATCCGAGCAGATTTACAACAGCGACTGGCTGAATCGTTCGAAACAGCTTTGCAAATGGCGGATGGCGTTGCACGTGTTGCCTCAATGGACGATTCAGAGCAGGAGACCGTGTTTTCATCCCGGTTCTCTTGCCCAAGTTGTGGTTATTCAATTGCCGAACTTGAGCCGAGGATGTTTTCATTCAACAATCCAGCCGGCGCTTGCGGCACCTGTGATGGCTTAGGTGTAAAGCAGTTTGTTGATCCAGAACGCATTGTGGCCCATCCAGAATTAAGCTTATCTGCCGGGGCTGTTAGAGGCTGGGATCGTCGTAATGCCTATTATTTTCAATTGATGAAGTCTTTAGCCGTCCACTATGACTTTGACTTAGATAGCCCTTATGACAGCTTGTCTGAAGACATTAAAAAAGTCGTGCTTTATGGCAGCAGTCGGACAAAAATTGATTTTAATTACCTCAGTGATCGCGGCAAAAGCGTCAAACGGAATCATACCTTTGAAGGTGTTATCCCTAATATGCAACGCCGCTATAATGAAACCGAATCTAACAGCGTACGAGAAGAATTAGCGAAATATCATACCGTTCGTGCTTGTCCGGACTGTGATGGTGCTAGGTTAAGTGAAGCATCGCGACATGTCTTTATCGGTCAAACGAATTTACCCAATGTGACCGATATGCCTGTCGGCGAAGTAAAACAGTTTTTTGATCAATTGACCTTACCGGGAAAACGCGGTGAAATTGCCAGCAAAATTCTGTCTGAAATCGGAGAACGTCTCACCTTTTTAGTCAATGTTGGTTTGGATTATTTAACCTTAGCGAGAAGCGCCGACACCTTATCGGGTGGTGAAGCCCAGCGCATTAGATTAGCCAGCCAAATCGGCGCCGGTTTAGTTGGGGTGATGTATATCCTTGATGAACCTTCAATAGGCCTTCACCAACGTGATAACGATCGTTTATTAACGACACTGACCCGCCTCCGTGACATGGGCAATAGTGTGATTGTGGTGGAACATGATGAAGAGGCCATCCGAGCAGCAGATTATGTGCTCGACATTGGCCCCGGTGCGGGTGTGCATGGTGGTGAAATTGTCGCCCGAGGTACGCCAGAAGATATTATGAATAGCGAGGTTTCTTTAACGGGCCAATACTTGTCGGGTCGTAGAAAAATTGCCTTGCCAGAAAGTCGTAAAACGTCTGATCAAAAACGTCTGATTAGTATGCGTGGGGTGTCAGGTAATAATTTACAACACGTCAACGTTGATATTCCACTGGGCTTAATGACCTGCGTGACCGGGGTATCTGGCTCGGGTAAGTCGACGCTGATCAACGATACTTTATTGAAACTGACCTCTAAAACGCTCAATAATGCCTCCGATGAACCGGCGCCTTATGACGAAGTGATAGGTCTACACCAACTCGATAAAGTCATTGCCATTAATCAAAGCCCAATTGGCCGTACACCGCGCTCAAACCCCGCTACGTATACTGGTATTTTCACGTCTGTCCGGGAATTGTTTGCCAATACACCAGAGTCACGTGCGCGCGGTTATACACCCGGTCGCTTTAGCTTTAATGTGAAAGGTGGCCGCTGTGAAGCGTGTCAGGGCGATGGACTCATTAAAGTTGAAATGCACTTCCTGCCGGATATTTATGTACCTTGTGATGTGTGTAAAGGCCAGCGCTATAATCGAGAAACGTTGGATATCCGATACAAAGGTAAAAGCATTACCGAAGTATTGGACATGACGATTGAGGAGGCCAATGTATTCTTCACTAACGTGCCTGTCGTGGCTAAAAAACTCGAAACCTTAATGGATGTGGGCTTGACCTATATCAAATTAGGCCAGAATGCGACCACGTTATCTGGCGGCGAAGCGCAGCGGGTTAAACTGGCTAAAGAATTATCTAAGCGCGATACCGGAAAAACACTGTATATCTTAGATGAGCCGACGACGGGCTTGCATTTCTTTGATATTGAACAGTTGTTAAAAGTACTGCATCGTCTGCGTGATCACGGCAATACCATTATCGTGATAGAACATAATCTAGACGTGATTAAAACAGCAGACTGGATTATCGATATGGGCCCAGAAGGTGGGTCAGGTGGCGGTATGGTCGTGGCAACAGGTACACCAGAAGACGTTGCCGAAAATAAGGCATCACACACCGGCCATTACTTAAAACCACTTTTAGGCTAACCATGGTACTAGAACAGGAATTAAAGTTATCGGTATTAGAGGGTGAGATAACTTTAAAAGACATCTCGATCGAGGGTTATCAACAATCTGAGATAACGAGCCAAAGGTTAATCAGTACCTATTTTGATACGCCAAACCAAACATTAATCGAAAGTGGCGTCGGCTTAAGATTAAGGTTTGATGGGAGTCACTGGTTTCAAACGGTTAAAGAAGCAGGTCAAGTCAAAAATGGTCTGCATCAGCGTCAAGAATGGGAACACGCATTGGAAACAAAGGCATTCGATGAGACATTATTGGCGTTAACGCCATTGAAAGCATTGATTGAAGATAAGGTAATGTGGGCAAGGGTGTCACCAGTATTTACCACAGACTTTATTCGGCAGACAATCGTCCTAAGATCTCAGGATCAGTCTGAAATCGAGCTTGCCTACGATAAAGGCAGCATCCACGCCGGCGATAAGACAATATCAATACATGAAATAGAACTTGAGCTTAAAACAGGTGATGTAAATCACTTGCAGCAGATAGCAGTACAACTGGTTTCTAAATTACCTTTGAAGACAACAAATAGCAGTAAAGCACAAAAAGGTTATGCGTTAGTACTAAAGTCCAATTGTCAGTAACGTTATGATTAACTTATAATCTTTACACGATCAACAATTTATCAGGAGCATCCTAATGTATAAAAATATCACATCTCTTGCACTACCTGCCTTTAGTTTAGTCTTTTCACAAATGACAATGGCGGCTAGCGTCACCCAGAAATGGGCTGTGACAGATGCACAAACAAACGGCGACGATCATGGTTGATGGACTAATGGTTTAGGCGGTTCAGAAAATGAAAAGCGTCACAGCTTTAATTCGGGCAGCATGTTGACTGAATATGATAATGGCACGGCACACTTAGTGGCTACAGCAACAAACCGTTTTGGCCGTGATGCTGAAATCAGTGTTTGGTTTGATGACCGTCAAGAGACTTACACTAAAAATAAAACGGGCGGTGGCCCGGTATTGGACTCACGGTATTACTATGCCAATACCCAAGAAAACTCAGCGATTATGATTGACTCAGTGACCTACTACCTAGGTATGGTTATGCTATGTTAGGTCAGGGTCCTGTACTTCAAATTGGTACTGGCGCTAATGACAAGAACTTAGCATTTGGTGGGTCAACGTGGGTTGATGTATTAAGTGATCAAGCACGCCAAAATAAATGGTTTGGCAACAAGCATTGGGATTAAATATGAATCTAACGGCAGTGCCAGTACCAGCAGCAGTCTGGGTAGTGCGTTAATGGGCTTTGTTGGCATGAGAAGAAAAGCCAAGCAAGCTTAATCGAAACATCAGAATATAATTCAAAAAAGCCGCGATTGATTCGCGGCTTTTTTGTTTCGAGAACTTGATTAAATCAGCGGGCTTGCAGGCCCCGATCTGTCTCGAACTTCCACGTTCTAATGATGGTGATGACGTCATAATCTTGAACTGAATCTTGCAGCACATCTTCTGGAATAGGGGCATAAGGTGCGCCTAGACGTACAATTTTAATGGCCGCTTTATCCAAAATGTCATGACCAGATGAACGCGTAACGACGATCCCATCAACTGGGACACTGCCATCAGGGTTGATATCTACAGACAACATCAAGCTGCCATTTAATCGTTGCCGCTTCGCTTCTTTAGGGTAATTTAAATTACCAATCCGTTCTACTTTTTTACGCCATGCTTCATGATAAGCCGCTGCATTATATTGTTTGGTACGACTCGATAAATACTTTTTACGTGGCTTTTTATTTAGTACTTTTGCCGACATATCCAATTTTTGTTCGAGCATTTTGATATCACTTTTTACTTGTAAAATCAGATCGCTGGCTTTTAGTTGGGGCCGTGCTGGTGGCACGACTTCAGTGATCGGTTTAACGTCAGTATTAAGTTCTTTAGTCGTTTGAATTTGTCGTTCAGTCTTAGCTTGTGTGATGACTTTAGTTGATTTTTCGACAGGGGATGGCGGGGTTGGTTTGACGACAGGTTGAGGTTGCGGTATCGGCTTTTTTTTTGACGAGGCTTGTGCCGTCACAGGATCTGCTTGATCTTCATTTGGTGTTGGGTCAGGCGCTTTTTTATCGGCTTCGCCCCCACCTTCATTGTTCGCCTGAGCAAGAAAGTCTGCTTCTTCTGGCGCTAATTCTGTTTGC
>Ga0209602_1001620_pt1 | contig 19629 bp, 22 predicted proteins | sample COGITO_mtgs_1205_3_FD_184810 | JGI IMG/M metagenome (GOLD analysis project Ga0209602, IMG submission 184810) | Pelagic marine microbial communities from North Sea - COGITO_mtgs_120524 (SPAdes) (version 2) | ecosystem: Environmental > Aquatic > Marine > Epipelagic ...
GCAAAGAGTACGTGATGGCGGAGAAGAGTAAGATGAAGTGCAACTCGCCTACGCGGTCTACGAGCAAGGGCAAGAAGATGATGGTCAAGGCTTGTGCCAATGGTAAGGAGAAGATTATCCATTTTGGTGCAAAGGGTTACGGTCACAACTACAGTGCTGCGGCGCGTAAGAGTTTCAAGGCACGCCACAAATGTGATACGGCCAACGACAAGCTGACGGCTCGTTACTGGGCGTGCAAGAAGTTATGGGCTGGCAAGGGCGGAAGCAAGAAGGCGAGCCCCAGCGGTCGGAAAGGAAAGTATTAACTTAGGGGCATGAAAGGACTCGGCGACGCGGTAGAGAAGGTCACTAAGGCCACCGGAGTTAAGTACGTGGTAGACAAGGTGTCTAAGGCCACGGGCAAGGATTGCGGATGTGGTCGCCGCAAAGATTCATTGAACCGTCAATTCCCATTTGGTAAGTAATGGCATATCAAAAACTCCAAGTCGAGCGTGCGCTCAAGGTCATCCCTAGCGACACCATCAACATCCCTAACGTTGCTGGTCCTTCCGCTAGTGGCACCACCGACGGGACTACGGCAAACAAGCTCGTCGACAGTTCGGCTTCGTTCACCAGCAACCTAGTTGGGTATATCGTGTACAACACTACCGACAGCACTGTGGCTACGGTTACGGCTTTCGATGATGCGGGCACGCTTAGCCTCAGTGCGGATATTATGGCTAACGGAGAGGCATATACTCTCTATGCCGACGACAACAACGGATGCGTTTTGCAGAGCGGTTTAGCCGGCGCTATCCGTGTCTTGACTATCGGGGGCGACGACGTCACTTTTTCTGTTGTTGCTGGCGCTTTCGTTCCTGTTCAGGTCAAGCGCGTTCTTGACAGCGGCACTATGTCACCTAACGACATTATAGCCCTCTGGTAACATGCCTATTCAGATAGGTATCAATAATGCCATTAAGGGTTCTGACGGAACGGGTACGGGCAGTGGTGGCAGCGGTGGCGTTATCCCTCCTCCGCCTATTAACTATATCCTTCAGCAGGACTTGGGTAAGATTACCTTACAAGACGGCACGGGATTTCTGATAACACAATAAGATGCCAGATAAAAAGATAACGGACTTAGCCGAGCTAACTACAGCGGTAAGCACTGACGTATTGGCTATCGTTGACGTTGCAGCTAACGTCACCAAGAAGATTCAGGTCGGCAACTTACCCGGCGGCTCTGGCGGTGGCGTCACTGCCGTTACGGGTACGGCTCCTATCACTTCGTCTGGGGGGGCTACTCCTGACATTGGTATCTCTGCGGCTACGGTTAGTGCTGCGGGTTCTATGAGTGCGGCTGACAAAGCTAAACTCGACGGCATCGCTGCCGGTGCTCAGGTGGGCACGGTAACCAGCGTTGCTACCGGGACGGGTCTTACTGGGGGCACTATCACTGGTACGGGCACCATCAGTCTCAACGCTAACCTTGCCGACCTCAACGATGTTGCGGCTACGGTTCCCGGTGACGGTCAGGTGCTTACTTATGACATTGCCAACGGTTGGCAACCTGAGACCCCATCCTCTGGCGGGGTGTCTTCCTTGAACGCTCTTACGGGAGCTCTTGACATACAGGGTCTTGGCACCAACACTCAAGTTAGTGCCTCTGGCAGTTCTATCCAGATAACGGGCAATGTTGTGGGCGATACCACCCCACAGCTTGGCGGCAACCTCGACGTTCAGGCTTTCCAAATCGACACCAGCACCACCAACGGGAATATCGCTCTTGATTCTAACGGCACTGGCGTCGTTGAGGTCCGAGGCAATCAAGACGCTGGCGGAACCAACGTGGGCGCCATCAAGTTCAACTGCGAGCAGAACAGTCACGGGGTCACCATCAAGAGCCCTGCCCATGCTGCTGCGGCGACATACGAGCTTACGCTCCCTGAGGCTGACGGAGCTCAGAACCAGCCTATGGTCACCAACGGGTCCGGGCAGTTGTCTTTCTCTGACACTATCAAGGCTACGCTTCAGGGTTCTGTTAGTGGTGCTCAGATAAATTTCAAGGCTGAGACTGCGGCCGCTACCAACGCTGGCGATGCTGAGGGGACGGTGGTCTATTTCGGTACTGGCGGTACTACGGCAGGCAAGGTGTACACATTTAATACTGGCGCTTGGGTCGCCGTCGATGCCAACGTAGGCGGCGAGGCCACTACCAAGGGCTTGCTTGCTATGGCTTTAGGCACTGTCCCAGCCACTAACGGCATGCTCATTCAGGGCATTGGCGTCTTGGACCACAACCCGGGTGTGGCGGGCAATATTTTGTATGTCACTGACGGCGCTACGGCGGGCGAGCTTACGGCTACCCAGCCTGCTGCTACTGACGAATACTCTCGTGTTGTAGCCCACCAGATTGGCGTCGAGGGTGGTGCTCGCGCCAAGGTTCTTTTCACTCCTTCTCAAGACTGGATTAAAATTGCCTGATATAAGCGCACTCAACGGAACTGCCATTGATAGCGTGGCTGAGTTTGACGGGCTGACGGTTACTGCTGCTGTGGCCTTTACGGGTCTGCTTGACACCTACACGGGCGCGGCGGCGGGATACTCTACGCGGCGCCTTGCGTCTTCTGCGACCAACCTCATGCGCATCCGTGAGGACGCGGGAGACACTGAGACGGACATCGGCTACGATTCAAATAACGAGCTTGACACGGCGGCCATCGCTACCCATTGCGGAACGGCAAACGGATTTGTAGTCACTTGGTACGACCAGAGCGGCAACAGCAACAACGCCACGCAAAGCACGTCAGGCAGTCAACCGCAGATATACAACGGCACGTCGGTGATAACCCAAAACGGAAAACCCGCTGTAACTTTTAATAGTGACAAACTTGTAAAGTCAAGTATTACCAATACTGATTTATGTACCACAAACGCTCATACGTCTGTAACGGTTTTCAATGACACAAGCAGCTCAGGATTTAAAGGGGTCTGGGGTACTGACGACCGCGTAATTGATTTTGTGACACGTTTGGGCAATACAAACTGGCAGTATTCTTATGATTCCGACAGTACGCCAGAATTGAGAGGTTATACCGCCGCCGCGAGTGACTACAATAGACAGAATTTAAGTACAGTTTATAAAGGTTCTACAAATGGATATTGGCGGTTGAATGGCTCGCAAATCGATTCGGGTGCTGGCGGAACAACCGTAAACACAGGAACAACAAATTTGGAGTTAGGCGAGAGCGTGAACTTAGCTTTCACGGGAAATTTACAAGAGGTGATTTCTTGGCCTACCGATAATTATGATAATCGTACCGCCATCGAGTCCAACATCAACTCCGAGTTCCTCATCTACCAACCCACCGACGCCCCGACATCGGGACTTTTGGCAACCTACACAGGAGCCGCCGCAGCATACTCTGTAAGACAGCTATCAGACAAGGCGGTCATTGCTTTGAGAATCCGCCGCGACTCCGACGACGAGGAGACGAATATCGGCTTTGACTCTAACGGCGACCTCGATACGACAGCCATCTCGGACTTCTGTTCTACCGCAAACGGATTCGTTACCCGATGGTGGGACCAAAGCACTAACGGCAACCACGCCGACCAAGCGACTGACGCAATTCAACCGCAGATATACAACGGCACTGCGGTGATTACTGAGAACGGGAAGCCATATTTGAAATATGGGTTCTTAACGACGGCAGTAAATTTTGGCACGGACAACTGGATTTTTAGCGCATGCGGTAATATCAGCAATAATACCAAGTTATTCTTTGCGGGTAGCGGTTCAAGTTATGTGGGCCTTGCGCAAAGTGGTAGCACAAGCTCCACGATTAACAGTGGTGCAGGAACATTAACGGCCTTCAGAAATGGTAGTAGTTATTCCTTTACTACAAGAGACGCGCTCTATACAGACATAGGCACTCAATCGCTGTTTACTATTAATCAAGATAATAGTGGTTGGACCAATGTAAATTTAGGTTATACCGGCTCAGTCGACCAACGCATGTACAGTTTGCACGAGGTTGTAATTTATGACACTGACCAAAGCACGAACCGCACCGGCATCGAGTCTGACATGAACACCTACTTCAGCATTTACTAATGGCTACCGTATACCTCCCCGTAGAGCCCATTGAGGGCATGGATTCAGCAGAACGCGCCGAGGCGCTGGACGCTCAAGTTTGGTGCCTCCGGCGCCCTCAGTCTTTGCAGAGTCCGCAGGACATAACCAAGTACTACTACCCGCGTATCACCCACCCCGATACGGGACAGGTGGCTATCGTAGGAGACACCACCGAAGAGGTGTATATCAACCCCGCTGTCGACCTGACGGAGCTGCTTTTGCTCCTGCCCGAAGTACCGCAAGCGGAGAAGGACGGGCTCGTTATGTACATCGACGCCAACAAGGGCGGTAGCGTTCCCTTCGGGCAGCTCATCCCGTCCACCTCGACACAGCTCACCCAAGCGGAGGCTGAGGCTTTGGGTTGGTTACCAGAAGACCCCATTTAATATGGCTAGTGTTGCTGAAATTGATGGGCTGACTATTTCTGGTGGGGCTCCGGCTGTCTCAGCTCCTGCGGCGGCCTACTCGGTGCGTCTCTTAGATAGTGCGGTCGGTATCTCTTCATATACCGGAGCCGCCATGCGCGTCCGTAGGGAGACCGCAGGAGGCACGGGCGACGACGACGAGGCGGATATTGCTTTCGATTCCGGGGTCATCTCTTTGGACTCGGCCATCAGCAACGCAAGCGCGTTAGTAACGGCGACGACGTTGGGGCAGTTCCTCAATGTGGGGACGGTAGGCGGTACAACATACTCGAACCCCGATTCCTTGACCGTTACGGCTTCGTGTTTCGTGGACGAGTGGAAGGACCAGAGTGGAAACGCAAACCACGCGGAGCAAACGGCCCAAGGAAGCCAGCCGCAAATCCATTCGGGGACGGTCAATACCGACTTGCTTACTGAGAACGGGAAGCCGGCGTTGGACTTTGACGGAACAAATGACCGACTAACCTTTTTGAATAGTGGTTTAGACATTGGTAGCTTGAGCAGTTGCGTCGTAGGTAAATTTAATTCTTTGAATCAAACGGCGGGAATGATGCAATTAAGTGGCGCAAGTTCCAATAAACGTTGGTATTCACCTTTCGAATTCAGCTCTACTTTTCGTTTCGGTTACACTACAACCACCTCGATAAATGGCGGTGCATCCGATACCTCTCAACATCTTTTTACAATGATGGCTGGCAGCACTTTGGGCAATGCTTCGGCGTGGATTGACGGTGTTTTTAAAAATTCGACGACACTCGACAGCGGCATCTCAGGGAGTGGTGGGATTGGTGACGCGGACTCGACTTACGCCGATTGCAGGGTGCAAGAGGTTATAGTTTGGGGGTCTGACCAATCCACCAACCGCACCGGCATTGAATCTGACATCGACACTTACTTCCAAATACCATAATGGCAACCGTATACCTCCCCGTCGAGCAGAACACGCTGAGGCTTTGGGTTGGTTCCCGCCCTTCCCCATTTAAAGTTTGGTAACTTTCACATCAGAAGAATAAGACATGCCTATTATCCCTGTAGACCAGAAGTTCCATACGCTCAACGCGAGCACGCCCACCAAAGACCGTGGCTCTGCTCAGACCGACAGTCTGAGGGAGATTTACACGATGCAGGATATCATCGACAGTGTCGGCGGCGGCGGCGGTCAAACCGAGGGCGAGGACCTTTCCCTTATTGTCCGCTCCACCCCGTATTCTGGCACTGGCGACCATGAGGGCACGGTACTGAGCATTGGTACCCTCGGCCTTACGGCGGGCACGGTGTATATGTGGGACGGGTCACAATGGGGCACGGCTAACGCGAGCTCGGAGGCCACCGCCAGCGGCCTATTGGGTATTTCTACTGACACCGGTTCTGCACCCAATGTGTTGGTTAGCGGGATTATTCAATTGGCCTCTGTCCCCGGCTCTGTAGGGGCCCCCCTTTATTTGGACACTACCAACGGTGGATTATCTGCGTCGGCTCCTACTGGCTTCACACAGATTGTAAGGGTTTTGGGGTACAAGTTGTCTTCAGACAAAATTTATTTCGACCCTAGTAAAGACTGGTTAGAGATTGCATAATGGCTATAGGTAAATTCTCCGGGGTTGTTTTTTCAGATTCAAGTAAAGTTTCTTCTAGCGAATCTGAATACGCTTATTCCATTAGTGGAACGAGTCAAGACTTTGAGATGACCATCTCAATTTCTGACGCTGCCGTTTCATTCCTTTTGCCATTAAAGAAGTTAACCGATGATGGTATCAACGGTACTATTTTTTGGGGAGACGGTAGCACCGACGCTTTGTCCTTTGGCGTTGTTGCGAGCCATACCTACTCTGCTACAGGGACATACAAGGTCAGGGTCGTTTCTTCTACAGAGGTAGGATTAGATACGGTTTACGGCTCCAATTTCGACAACCCGCCAACATCTATTGATGCGTGGGGTTCTTCTTTTAACGGCATGGGATTCCGAACTGACTTAGGTAATGTAACTACAGTTCGTAGGTATCCACCAGTAAACTTTACTAATAACTTCTGGAACGCGCCCTTTTGGGACTGGAGGTCTCTTGATAGTGACTTCACGGAATACGGCCCTGCTAATCTTTCGCCCCCTCCTGCCGGAGAATACTATTTTCCCTTTGTTTTTTGTGACTCATTTACAGGGATTGGTTGTGAAAACCTGATTGACTCTTCAGCAACAGATATACAAGGGTTTTTCGCGATATGCCCCCTTTTTAATGTGGACATCAGCGGTTGGGACGTAAGTAATGTGGTTGTGTTCCAATATGTGTTTCAGGGCTGCACCTCATTTAACCAAGACATTTCCAGTTGGGATATGAGTAGTGCTGAAGAATGCCGTGCTATGTTTGAGAACTGCACCTCATTTGACCAAGACATTTCTAGTTGGGTCGTGAGCAATGTGTCTAATTTCAGAGAGATGTTTGATGGCTGCACCTCATTTAACCAAGACCTTTCTAGTTGGGATGTGACTGGTACGGGTAATGCTGCGTCAAATGCGACGGGGCTTCATGGCATATTTGAGAACTGCACCTCATTTGACCAAGACCTTTCTGGTTGGAACGTGAGCTTCAACAAAACTTTTACCAGTATGTTTCAAAATTCGGGTATGACCCATAATCTCAACAGCTGGAACACTTCTTCTGGGATTCTGTTTTCTGCCACGTTTTTCAACTGTCCTTTTGACCATAGTCTTGAAAACTGGAATATGTCGAGTGCTTTTTCTGCGAATAATTTTTTAAACAACACCACCATCTCGTTGTCTAACAAGGCTAAAACTTTGGTGGGAATAATGGGTAACAACCCCGCAGTTGGTGTTAGTGCAACGGCTGTTTTAGGCACAACAGTTTTTGATAAGTCTGCTACGATTGGTGTGGAGGGGTATGATGGTCAGGCCACTTACGGTGCGTGGTTAAAGGCTACTGGAACACCTGACCCAACAAATAGGGCGTCGGGTACAAATGACAGTGTTGTTTCAAATAAACTTATTGATAGTTCAGCAACGTTTACGGCCACGGTTGTTTCGGGATGCTTTGTTGAGAACACTACTGCTGGTACGTTTGCAGAGGTAACCACTGTAGTTAGTGATACAGAGTTGGATTTAAGCGACGATATATTTACTGTTGTTTCCGACGCTTATAGTGTCGACGGGGGCGTCGGTTGGGCTTTTTCAGGAACATCATTTGTATGAGTCACTTTATTTCTACCAAGCCTTTTTTTATTTTAGAAGGCGTTCCTAATCACTTAGGGTTTATTTATTCAGCAAACCCAGTGGGAGATACGGTTACCACTAGTTCTAGCTATACGGTTTCCGAATATGATAATGAGGAAGAATTTGCCAATGCGGTTGACGCTTTAGTTGGAGAGCAGGGGTGGTATTGGACGTGTGAACATCGGCTTGAGTGGCCTGCAAACCCAAATGAATGGAGTTGTAACGACTTGGAGCCTTAACCCCCTCGTAAAATGGAGCTGAAGTATATTTACAAGACCAACGAACACGACCAGTATTGGATTTACTGGGACGGTCCAGTATACGAGGCGATATGTCCAGCACCATTACCCTATTCGAAATCCTCACTGTCGCAGCGGCGCTTGTCGGGATTTACTTCAAGATGCAAACCGAGGTCGGAAAGTTGAAGGGCCGTATCGCTATGCTGGAGAAGCAAGAGTTGCAGATTATGGCTATGCTGGAAAAGCTCGTCGATGCTGTCGATGAACTCAAAATTCTTGTAGCCCGTCAAAGATGAAGTACTTCACCTACTCCGAGTTCGACAGTCCCGACCTCCCCGGCTCGGGTCATGAGATGGAGCCCATCTTCTTGGAGAAGCTGGACTTGGCTCGCGGGTACAGCAACGTACCCTATGTTATCAACTCTGGCTTCCGGACGCCAGAACATAATGCTGAGGTAGGGGGAGTCCCGGGAAGCAGCCACCTTACGGGCTGGGCCAGTGATATCCGTACCGACAGTTCCAACCGTAGGTTCTTTGTCTTGAAGGGCCTCATCGAAGCCGGATTCAATCGCATTGGCATAGGGCAGAATTTCATCCATGTGGACTGCGACCCGAGCAAGGCGGGTAACTGCACTTGGTTGTATTGAATTGTGTACCTTGGTTCTATGATTGATTTCATTGCAGAGAACTGGGTTCCCCTTACCATCGCCATCATGGCGCTTATCAAGGTCGTCGTGAATTTAACTCCAACGGATGCTGACAATGCTGTATTTGGTTATCTCGATATCCTTATTACTGCTATTACTGGCGACCGCCGTAAGAAGAAGTAATATGGCTAAGATTAATAGCGCGAGCTACCCCGTTAAATCGGCTCCACTAAACGGAGCGGATACGGCTATTGGGACAGACTCGCAGACCGTAGATAAAGAGACCAAGCAACTTCGCGTTCAGGATATTGCTGACTTTGCCACCAATCCGGCGAATACTAATGTTGTCAACTCTGTAAACGGACTGGGGCCTATCAGTACCAGCCCTACTACAGGCAATGTGGGCGTTTCGTTGGACACCGTCTCCGGCGTTCAAGGCACATACCAGCACGCCAATGTTACTGTCGACCAATACGGAAGGGTTGTTTCGGCATCTACCAACACTCCGGTTACTTCGGTCAATGGTATTGACGGGGCCGTCACTCTTAGTCCGGGGGCTAACGTTACTATTACTCCGGGCGCAACTAACGAGCTCGTCATTGCCTCTACCGGCGGCGGCGGCGGCGGCGGCATTACGCAGGTAGACACGGGCACGGGCCTCGACGGTGGACCTATTACGACCACGGGTACCATCAACCTTGCGGACACCACTGTAACTCCCGCCTCGTACACCAACGCAAACATCACCGTCGACCAGCAGGGGCGGATTACCTCAGCCAGCAATGGCGACGGCCAGCCCAACCAAGACTTGCAGTCGGTGCTTACGACGGGTAATTCTGCTGCGTCAAACATCGTGCTTACGGGCTCGGGAACAGCCTTTACAGCTACGCAGGGAGGTCTATATGTTCAGGATGCAGACTGGTCGCAGTTAGGAACTGGTAACATTTTAAGGCTGAGTGGCGAGCTGGAACTAGGTGGTCAGATTAAAGACTACTACGACCAAACCGGAACTAAAGGTCAAATGCTTATTTCCGACCCCACCCTACCGGGTGTTGTATGGGTCGACCAGCCTGTCTTAGCCACCCGTGTTTTTGTGTCCAACTCTGCGCTCCTGTCCTTAACATCGGCTGTTGGTCCAGAGATTATTCCTGCTCCCGGAGCGGGGGCAGCCATTCAGGTTATTGGCGCTGCTATAAGTTACAATTTTGGTACGGTGGGATACAATTTTATTGGTGACTTGGGTTTATTTACTGGCGTAAACAACGCGCAGTATACAGTGACCGATGCTGTCATGAACGCCCCCGTTGACCAGTTCGTTAGTTTGGATAAAGTGTCCATGGGTAATCTTGCGCCAAACCAACCTCTTCAGTTGAGGATGATATCTGGTGCCAACACCGCTCCTACCGCCGATGGCGATGCGGTGTTAGAGATTACATATAGGGTTATCTCAGCCTAGTGAGAGACATACGCAAGGTTTGTATTGGTCCTGACTATAAGGACTCCATGTGTTACTTGGTGGGACAAGCCGTACTAGGCAACTCCCACCATGTGCATTTAATTAAATACAATGAGGATACCGGGTCAATCCTCATCTATATTGAGCAGGGCGATATCGTGGTGCTTTGGAAAGAGTTCAATAGCACGATGCCTACTTCAATAGAATACAATATTAACTTTTGAGAGCCGTCAATCAATTCGTAGTTAGGGGACACAGATACAATAACACCAAGGGCGACCTCATCGTAAATACTAGCGAGGAGGACCACCGGTTCTCAAACCGCGAGGGAGAGGTAGTGGCATTGCCGTTGGGTTATGAGGGTCCTATAGGTGTTGGGGATACCCTCCTTGTCCACCATAACGTCTTCAAGTTCTATAACGACATGAAGGGCCGTAGGCAAAGCGGTAGGAGTTTTCTTAAAGACGACCTCTTCCTTGTCGATTTCGACCAGTTCTATATGTACCGCAGCGATGGGGACTGGCATCCCCACGACAGGTATTGTTTTGTGCAACCTATACCACCTGAAGACTCAACAATATTTAAGCCCGTAAGTGAGGAGCCGCTGATGGGTATTATGAGATATCCTAATGATTATCTTATGGGTCAAGGCGTTGAGTCCGGAGACACCGTTACGTTCCGTCCGGAGAGCGAGTACGAGTTTATCGTAGACGGAGAGAAGTTGTACCGAATGTTTGACCACCAGATAACATGCAAGATTCAAAGAAGCTAAAGGAGCGCATCATCGCTGCGGGGCGTATAGCTGTTGAAGAGCTCATCAAGGTGGCTCAGGAGGATATCCTTAAGCCGGGCGACGACGACGACCTCGCAGCGGACAGGCTAAAGAATGCGGCGGCTACCAAGAAGCTCGCCATCTTCGACGCGCTAGAGATTTTGAGTCGCATAGATTCCGAGGAGGAAGCCTTGGGTTTGTCGGAGACAAAGACCGTGGCAGATAGCAAGATGGGTTTTGCAGAGCGAAGGTCGAGATAAGCTGTATAGCCCTGTAGAAGGGCTGGTATCGAAGTCTGTTATGGCTAATAAGAACCGTGCTAAGACATGGCTCTATGGCTATAACGAGAAGTACGATATGGTCATCATCTCCAAGACGGGGAAGGTTGGAGACATCATCAATATCAACGGCGTAAATATCGCTCTCCCCCCGGCACCTAAAGACATCTCCGACGGCGACAATAGATGGGTCCGTAAGGAGCTCCCTCGGGCCCTCTCACGCATCCAAAGCATCTTCCAATGGAATGATATGCCGAAGGTATTTAAGTCCGAGTGGGTGGACTATATCGAGTCGGAGTTCGACCGACGTGAGGACGGCCATTGGTTCTACAACAACCGCGTGCCGACATATATCACGGGCGCCCACTATATGTACTTGCAATGGACAAGTATCGATGTGGGCTACCCCGACTTCCGTGAGGCCAACAGGATATTTTTTATCTTCTGGGAAGCATGCAAAGCCGACTCCCGATGTTTTGGTATGGCGTACCTCAAGATTCGTCGCTCTGGATTTTCCTTCATGGGTTCCTCGGAGTGTGTCAATACCGGTACTCTAGCCAAGGACTCTCGGGTAGGTATACTTTCCAAGACCGGTTCTGATGCCAAGAAGATGTTCACGGACAAGGTGGTTCCTATCGCAAACCGACTTCCGTTCTTCTTCAAACCGATACAAGACGGCATGGATAAGCCAAAGACGGAACTTGCTTTCCGTGTCCCGGCCTCAAAGATTACCAAGAAGAATATGTACGACATCGAAGCCGAGGAAATCCTTGGCCTAGATACCACCATCGACTGGAAGAATACCGACGACAACTCCTACGACGGAGAGAAACTTCTCCTACTGGTACATGACGAAAGTGGGAAGTGGATTAAGCCCAACAACATCCTCAACAACTGGCGCGTCACCAAGACATGCTTGCGCTTGGGAAGTAAGATTATCGGCAAGTGCTTGATGGGCTCTACATCCAATGCCTTAGCTAAGGGTGGTGCCAACTTCAAGAAGCTGTACGAAGATTCCCACCCACTTACCAGAAATGCTAACGGGCAAACTAAGAGCGGGATGTACTCTTTGTTTATCCCCATGGAGTACAACATGGAAGGCTTCATCGACCAGTACGGCCACCCTGTCTTCAATGCTCCAGAGAAGCCTGTAAAGGGCGTCGACGGGGAGATGATTAAGGGAGGCGCTATCGACTACTGGGAGGCTGAGGTAGAGAGTATGAAGAGCGACCCCGATGCGCTCAACGAATTCTACCGCCAGTTCCCTCGCACTGAGTCTCATGCCTTCCGTGACGAGAGTAAGCAGAGCCTTTTCAACCTCACTAAAATCTACCAGCAGATAGATTACGCCGACAGCCTAGTCAAGGAGCACTACCTCACGCGGGGGTCTTTCAGTTGGGAGAACGGAATCAAAGACAGCAAAGTAATATTCCGTCCCGATAGGAGGGGAAGGTTTAATATCTCTTGGACTCCAAACAAGGCGCAACAGAATAGAGTAGTAGAACGACGTGGAATTAAATATGCTGGTAACGAGCACCTCGGCTCATTTGGATGCGACTCTTACGACATTAGCGGTACTGTGGGTGGCGGCGGTTCTAACGGTGCTCTTCACGGAATGACGAAGTTCCATATGGACGACGCCCCTACCAACGAATTCTTCTTGGAGTATGTAGCTAGGCCCCAGACGGCAGAGATATTTTTCGAGGAGGTGTTGATGGCGTGCGTCTTCTATGGTATGCCTATCCTTATCGAGAACAACAAGCCTCGCCTGCTATACCACTTTAAGAACCGGGGGTACCGTGGCTTCTGTATGAACCGCCCCGATAAGCAGTTCAATAAACTCAGTAAGACGGAGCGCGAACTTGGTGGAATACCTAACAGTTCTGAGGATGTTAAGCAAGCCCATGCCGCAGCTATCGAGAGCTACATAGAAAAACACATCGGTGTAGATATGGAAGGAACCTTCCGCGATACGGGAGAGATAGGCACCATGCCTTTCGTACGCACACTGGAGGATTGGGCGCGTTTTGATATCAGCAATAGGACTGCTTTCGACGCGACTATCAGCAGTGGATTGGCGGTGATGGCGAACCAAAAGCACCTCTATATGCCTGAGCAGAAGAAGAGTTCTATAAGCATTAACTTGCCGAGATACAACAACCGAGGTTTTCGTAGTGAACGATTGGACTAAATGAAGGACGTCAAGGTAAACATCTCCACTGCTGGGTTCCCAAGTCAGTTTGTTTCTGACTCGGAGAAGGCTAGTGATGAGTACGGCTTGATGGTAGGTCAGGCCATTCAGTACGAGTGGTTTAAGAAGGATGGCAACCAATGCCGGTTCTATAACCAGTGGCGCGAATTCAACCGCTTGCGGCTCTATGCTCGTGGCGAGCAGAGTATCGCTAAGTACAAGAACGAGCTCGCTGTCGATGGTGACCTTTCGTATTTGAATTTGGACTGGACCCCGGTTCCTATCCTCCCGAAGTTTATTGACATCGTCGTCAACGGCATGTCCGAGCGCGTCTTCAAAGTCAAGGCTTACGCTCAAGATGCTCTCTCGCAAGCTAAGCGCAGCAAGTATCAGGATATGATTGAGGGGCAGATGGTAGCCAAGCCCGTCTTAGAAATTATTCAGCAGAAGACTGGTGTCGACCCGTTTACTATGAGCCCCGACGACTTGCCTAACAGCGACGAGGAGCTTAAGGTCTTTATGCAGCTCAACTACAAGCCTGCTATAGAGATTGCTGAGGAGGAAGCTATCAATACCATCCTCGAAGAAAACCACTATACCGATACGCGCAAGCGCCTCGACTACGACCTTGCTGTACTGGGACTTAGCGTAGCTAAACACGAGTTCCTCCCCGGCGCGGGCGTTCAGGTCTCGTATGTCGACCCCGCCAATGTGGTCTACAGCTATACCGAAGACCCATACTTTAAAGACTGCTTCTACTGGGGAGAGATTAAGACGCTCCCTATCACGGAGCTTATGAAGATTGACCCCAACCTCACCAACGAGGACTTGGAAGAGATTAGCAAGTACAGCCAGAGCTGGTACGATTACTACAACGTGGCTCAGTACTACGAGAACGATATGTTCTATCGTGACGTAGCTACGCTGATGTACTTCAATTACAAGACGACCAAGAAGATTGTCTACAAGCGTAAGAAGCTTGACGGCGATGGGGCTCGCGTCATTGAAAAAGACGACCAGTTCAATCCTCCCGAGGAGATGATGGAGGAGGGCGATTACGAGAAGGTCGAGAAGACCATCGACGTATGGTACGACGGCATCATGGTGATGGGCACCAACATCCTACTCAAGTGGGAGGTAGCTCAGAATATGGTGCGCCCGAAGTCTGCTAGTCAGCACGCGCTGCCCAACTATGTGGCTACAGCACCACGCATGTACAAGGGTGTCATCGAGTCGCTTACGCGGCGTATGATTCCTTTCGCCGACCTCATTCAGGTTACCCACCTCAAGCTCCAGCAGGTCATCTCGCGCACCGTTCCCGACGGCGTGTATATCGATGCCGACGGACTTAGTGAAGTCGACCTCGGTACGGGCAATGCCTATAGCCCCGAGGATGCTTTGCGCCTGTATTTCCAAACTGGTAGTGTCGTAGGGCGCTCGTATACTCAGGACGGAGAGTACAATCAAGGCAAGGTTCCTATCCAAGAGCTCAATAGCAACAGCGGTGCGGCTAAGACGCAGATGCTAATTGGGAATATGAATCACTACTTGCAGATGATTCGTGACGTAACGGGTTTGAACGAAGCCCGCGACGGAAGTACTCCCGACCCACACGCTTTGGTCGGGTTGCAAAAGCTCGCTGCCGCCAACAGCAATACGGCTACCCGCCATATTCTGGACGGAAGCCTGTATATGTTCCGTTCTCTGGCTGAGGCTTTGACATACCGTATCAGCGATATCTTGGAGTACGCTGACTTCAAGGACGAGTTTGTAAACCAGATTGGAAAGTACAACGTCAGCATCCTCGGAGAGATTAGCGACCTGTATATCTACGACTTCGGTGTATTTATTGAGGTCAGCCCCGACGAGGAGCAGCGTGCCCAGCTCGAAGCCAATATCCAAATGGCTCTAAGCAAAGGTGGTATCGACCTCGAGGACGCTATCGATATCCGCGAGATTAAAAACATCAAGCTCGCCAACCAGCTCTTGAAGATTAAGCGTATCGCTAAGCAGGAGGAGGAGCGTACGTTCCAGCTCCAGCAGCAGCAGATGCAGGCTCAGAACAATATGCAGTCCCAGCAGATGGCGGCCCAGACGGCTATGCAAAAGATTCAGGCTGAGACGCAGAGCAAGATGCAGGTCAAGCAGGCGGAGATTGCTTTCGAGATTGAGAAGATGCAGGCCGAGGCTCAAGCTAAGGCCCAGCTCATGGAGCGCGAGTTCCAATACAACTTGCAGCTCCACGGTATGCAGGAGCAGCAGTTGCAGATGCGTGAGGATAAGCGCGAGGGCGCTAAGTCACAGCGTATCAGTCAACAAAATACTGAGCAGAGCAAGCTTATTGACCAGCGGAAGAATAACTTGCCGCCCATGAATTTCGAGTCGAATGAGGATAGCCTCGATGGTTTCGACTTGGCAGAATTTAGTCCACGATAAAATATATATAAATGGAAATTAAAGTACGTGACCTCGGTGAGGTCGAAGCAAAGTCTACGCAGCAGATTGAACAGGAGCTGCTCGATAAGCATGAGGCTGAGGTAAGCGATGAGACCGCACCTGAGCCTGAGTCTGAGCCTGAGGCGCCTGCGCTTTCGGAAGATGACGTAAGGTCTTTCTTGAGCAACCGTTACGGAAGGGAGATTGGCTCGTTGGACGAGCTGGCCGAGGTGCGAGAGACGGCACCTGATTTGCCTGAAGACGTAGCTGCGTATTACAAGTACAAGCAGGAGACTGGTCGCGGTCTCGAAGATTTCATGAAAGTCAACCAGAACCTCGACGAAGCCGACGGCGATGGGTTGCTAAAAGAATACCTCCTACAGACTGAAGACGGCCTCGATGCAGAGGACGTAGAGATGATGATGGAGGACTATAAGTTTGATGAAGACCTCGATGACGAGGCCGACATTAAAAAGGCTAAATTAGCCAAGAAGAAAGCTGTTGCTAAAGCGAAGAAATTCTTCGAAGAGCAGAAGGAGAAATACCAAGCACCTCTTGAGTCAAGGGGCGCAGGTTCTCTGGAGGACTCCGAAGAGTATCAAGAGTACAAGCAATATGTTGAGCAGGCGAAGACTTACCAAGAGGAGCAGAAGCGCAGGAAGGAGTGGTTTGACGACAAGACTAACGAGGTGTTCAGTGAACAGTTCAAGGGCTTTGAGTTCAACCTCAACGACAAATCCTACGTGTACTCTCCCGGTGACCGTGGCGAATTGAAGAAGTTACAACAGACTCCCGAGGCTTGGTTAAACAAGTATCTGGATGACAAGGGCTTAGTCAAGGACGCCAAGGGATACCACAAGTCATTAGCCGTCGCGATGAACCCCGAGAAGTTTGCCGAGTTCTTTTACGAGCAAGGCAAAGCAGCTGCGGTGGATGACGTGATGCGAAAGACTAAAAACATCAACATGTCCGAGCGTCCCGTGCCCCAAGCTGTTTCTAAGGGGGAATTCAAAGTTCGAGCCGTCGCACCCAGTTCGGGTCGGGGGCTCAAAATTCGTAGTTCAAGAAACAAATCTTAAGAAAACATGGCAGGTTCAGTAAATGCAACCCCCGGATTCAATTTGCAACCCAGCGCAGAGCGAATTCCGGTTGAAAGTAACTATATCACCAACTTCGACTTCCTCAACCAGTATCTCCCTGATACTTACGAGAAGGAGTTCGAGCGTTATGGCAACCGCACCGTTGCGGGATTCATGCGTATGGTTGGAGCAGAGATGCCCACCAACTCAGACCTCATCAAGTGGGCTGAGCAAGGTCGTCTCCACACTAAGTACACCCAATGCGTCCCTACGGCTGTTGGTACCACTGGTTCAACTTTTGTGGTCAATGACGCCCTCGTCCCCGCTGGTACAGTAACCACTGGTGGTACAGGGGGTATCGCCATCCGCGTTGGTCAGACTGTATTCATTACGGCTAACACCGGTACTGGTTCTAACAAGGCTGTTGTAACGGCTGTTGACTATGTCAACGCTGGCTTCACTGTAGCTTATTATGAAGCTGCTGGTCAAGCTATGGCTGACGGTGTTGAATGCACCGTAATGGTTTACGGTTCTGAGTTCAAGAAGGGTACCAACGGAATGATTGAGTCTCTCGAGGCTGACGACTTCATCTTCGAGAACAAGCCAATTATCCTCAAGGATAAGTATGCAGTCAACGGTTCTGACATGGCTCAGATTGGATGGATTGAGGTGACCACCGAGAACGGAGCTTCCGGATACTTGTGGTATATGAAGTCCGAGCACGAGACACGTCTTCGCTTTGACGACTACCTCGAGACAGCTATGATTGAGGCCGTTCCTGCTGAGCTAAACTCAGGTGCAGCAGCAGAGTTGGGCAATGGAGCCGTTGCCGGCGCTCAAGGCGCTGGTTCCGAAGGCGTTTTCTACGCTGTTCAGAACCGTGGCAACCTCTGGTCTGGCGGTATCCCAACTGCTTTGGCTGACTTCGATGCAATCATCTCTCGCTTGGATAAGCAGGGTTCGATTGAGGAGAACGTCATCTTCGTTGACCGGGACTTCAGCTTCGCTATCGACGACATGTTGGCTGCTCAGAACAGCTACGGTGCCGGCGGTACTAGCTACGGTCTCTTCGACAACGACGAGCAGATGGCTCTCAACCTTGGCTTCACGGGCTTCCGCCGTGGTTACGACTTCTACAAGTCTGACTGGAAGTACCTGAACGACCCAACTATGCGTGGTGACCTCACCAACGGTGGCATCAACGGCTTGTTGGTTCCTGCTGGAAGCACTACGGTCTACGACCAAGTGTTGGGTAAGAACGCCAAGCGTCCGTTCCTCCACGTCCGCTACCGCGCCTCTGAGACTGAGGACCGCCGGTATAAGACTTGGATTACAGGTTCCGCAGGCGGAGCTGCTACCAGCAGCCTCGACGCGATGGAAGTCAACTACCTCTCTGAGCGTGCTGTGTGCGTCTTGGGAGCGAACAACTTCTTCCTGTTCACCGACTGATTCTAACCGGGTATTGGGGGCGCAATGGGCGCCCCCACTATCCACCCTCTTCAAATAAAATAGAAATGAATACCGATAAAACCTTTCGTCTCACACGAAACGCCGCTCCCCTTTGTTTTATGATTCCCGGTCGTGGAAGCCAGCGAAAGCCGCTTCTGTATTGGGACGATGAGCGAAACGAGAACCGTGTTCTCCGCTACGCACGCAACCAAAAGAGCCCCTTCGAGGACGAGCAAGACGGCAACGCTATTGTCGAGCCCGTAGTTTTCGAAGACGGATTCCTCCACGTCCCTAAGACCAACCCTGTCTTGCAGGAGTTCCTCCATTACCACCCCATGAACGGTAGTAAGTACGAGGAGGTCAATGAGGAGCGCGATGCTGGCGCTGAGGTGGAGAAGATTAACCTCGAGGTAGACGCCTTGGTCGAGTGCAAGAACATGAGTATCGAAGCCCTTGAGCACGTCTCTCGCATCTTGTTGGGTGTCGACCCCTCTCGCCTTACCACCTCGGAGTTGCGCCGCGATATGCTCATCTATGTGCGTCGCGACCCAGAGACATTCCTTCGTGTGGTCAACGACCCAGACTTGAAGTTGCAGTCTAAGATTCAGAAGTTCTTCGACGACAAGCTCCTGTCTTTCCGCCGCAACAAGACGGAGATTTGGTTCAACGGTCCCACCAACAAGCGCAAGCTCCTGACGATTCCTTTCGGCGAGGACCCTGTGGCTTTGGCTACGTCCTATCTCCTTAGCGACGAGGGCCTTGACACCCTCCGCGCCCTCGATACGTTGCTTGAGGAATGACTATCTTCGGGGTAGATTTTTTTTTACCATGCAGAAATTCCTCAACATCAAAGGCACCGCCGCAACGGCCTTCCAAGGTAATCAGCTCGTTTCTCTGAACGGCCTGAAGACCGTCCGTGCCGCTACTGCCACCGCCACTGACACCCTCCTTCAATACGAGGACGGCTCTACTACCACCATCGTTACGGCCGCTCAGACCGACTTCAATGTGCAAGTCCAGTTGCAAGAGGCCGTGGAGGCGGCGCTTCAAACGTCATGGACGAACCCCGTCTACGATGTTACGTTGGTTTTGACTCCGACTAGCATCGTCAACGCATAAGCGTATCACTTACTACTAGAGAAAGCCACCTTCGGGTGGCTTTTTCGTTTGGCTCTATCTTAGGGCAATGATTGATTCCGTCCGTCAAACCGTGTTGTCGATTCTCAATAAGAATAACTACGGTTACGTCTCTCCTTCCGACTTCAACCTTTTCGCTAAGCAGGCGCAGCTAGAGATTTTCGAGGGGTATTTTAAT
>Ga0209602_1001673_pt1 | contig 19241 bp, 6 predicted proteins | sample COGITO_mtgs_1205_3_FD_184810 | JGI IMG/M metagenome (GOLD analysis project Ga0209602, IMG submission 184810) | Pelagic marine microbial communities from North Sea - COGITO_mtgs_120524 (SPAdes) (version 2) | ecosystem: Environmental > Aquatic > Marine > Epipelagic ...
ATGATTTATTGGGATCATCGGGGAATGAGCTTGTTAAAACACCTCATTTAGACCAACTTGCTCAAGAAGGTATATTGTTTGAAAATGCACATGTTACAAGTGCTATCTGTACTCCAAGCAGAATTTCTATTCTTCTAAGCCAATTTGAGAGAAAACATTCAGTGAATTTTAACTCTGGAACGAGTGTATCAGAAGAAGCTTGGAATGAATCATATCCTGTAGTTATGAAAAACAATGGGTACTACACGGGTTATATAGGTAAAAATCACGCTCCGATTGGGGATGGAGGTTATCAATCTGGACTTATGGATACATCTTTTGATTATTGGTATGCCGGTCATGGACATCTTTCTTTTTACCCAAAAGATCGACATGAAATATTTGCAGCAGCACAACAAAATACTCAGATAGAAATCATGGGTGAAGGAATCTCTGATTTTTTTAGTAATGAGTATAAACTAGAGGGGGCAAAACACTTTTTAAATCAACGTCCTGAAGATCAACCATTTTGCCTTAGTATTGCTTTCAATTTACCACACGGTGCGAGTACAACTACGATGAAAATGTTAAAATCAGATTCTGAAACATACAAATCTCTTTACAGAGATATAGAAATTCCACTTCCTGTAGACTATATTGCAAGAGAGGACATAAAAACCCCCAAATTACCACCAGAAATACTACATGTTGGTGACAGACAAGACATCTATAATTTTGTAGACAACGAAACAGACTTAAAGGAACGAATGATTCGTAATATGCAAGCTGTCACAGGAATTGATATGCTAGTTGGCAATTTACGTGCTACTTTAAAACAACTTGACTTGGATGAAAATACCATTCTTATTTTTACCTCTGATCATGGAATATTTTGGGGAGAGGATGGATTGGGAGGCAAAGCCTTGTGTTATGAAATTTGCACTAAGGTACCCATGATCATTCACAACCCTATGAGTCCAGAAAAGGCCAAGGGCATTGTTAATAATGAATTGGTTCAAACCATTGACATTGCACCAACAATGCTTCAATATGCAGGGATTAATATTCCAAATTCCTATCAAGGAAAGCCATTAAATAATATGATAAAAGGTAATAATGAGCCTATTAGAGATTATTTATTTACAGAAAATTTGTGGTCCACACACTTTGGGAACCCCCGTTGCGAATCTGTTCAAAATAAACAATGGAAATACATTCGTTATTATAAAAACGAAAACATTTCTTCTAGAGATGTTATTGCAATTGCGAAAGTTCATAATATTAATCTAACTAAATTATTATATGGCAATCACGATTCTCAAATAGCTGTTTACCAAACTTATATTGAGTCTTCTGTAAATGGAGAGCCTCCTGTTTATGAGGAACTGTATCATTTAAAAACAGATCCAAAAGAAAAAAATAATCTGATAAATAACCCTGATTACAGTAGAGAATTGGAAGATATGAGGATGGCATGGAGAAAAAAAATAAATTATGCACGTGGAGAGGGTAAAGCAAAAATTTTGAGATACACATTCGATAGTAAAGCAGAACAAGGAAATATTACGATGCCTAAATGATGATATTTTAGATTAAAATAGCTATCTCGAATCAAAGAATATAAATATTGGTAAAAATGAAAAGAAATTACATTAAGTTTCTCTGGCTAATTTGTCTATTTATGGCTTCTTGTCAAACGGTCATAGAAAACACAGAGCCTGTTAGTTTTAATGAAGGCTGGAAATTTTACAAGGGTGAAGCTAGTAATGCCCAAAACTTGAATTTTGATGATTCTGATTGGCGGGATCAAAATTTACCACACGACTGGGCAATCGAAGGTCCATTTGATATACAATACAATGCTCGATGCGGAGGATTACCATTTCATGGTGAGGGATGGTATCGAAAATCTTTTAATATCTCAAAAAAAGCAAAAGGCAAACACGTAACCGTTCATTTTGACGGTACTATGTACAATGCCAAAATATGGCTAAATGGAGTTTTAATTGGTCATCGACCAAATGGTTACATAGGGTTTTCGGTAGACTTGAGTGAACACTTAAATTACGGGGGAGAAAATCTCATCGCAGTTCAATTAACTCCAGAAGATTTATCTTCCAGGTGGTACCCTGGTGCAGGTATCTATCGCAATACATGGTTAGAAATAAATAATCCTGTTCATGTTGCTAAATGGGGGACATTCATTACAACCCCTATAATTACAAATGAATTAGCCAATATTAATATTCAAACAGAAATTGAAAATACTACATCAATAAATAAAACCATTACAATTCAGACCCTAATTTTTTCTAGAGAAAACAAAGAGTTGAGTTCTGTTTCTGAAACTATTTCTGTGAACAAAAATGAAATATCTATTATTAACCAAAGTACCGAAATAGTAAACCCAAAATTATGGGGTTTGCAATCGCCTTACCTATACAGAGCTGAAACTAAATTATATGAAAAAGGTAATTTGATTGACACTTACAATACCTCATTTGGTGTTCGTACAATCAATTATGGAAGTGAATTTGGATTTAAATTGAATGGGCAACCTACTCGATTTCAAGGGGTGTGTCTCCATCATGATTTAGGGCCTTTGGGGACTGCTGTAAATAGAAGAGCAACCGAGCGTCAATTAGAAATTATGCAAGATATGGGTGTTAATGCCATTCGCACCAGTCATAATCCTCCATCACCAGAACAAGTGAGACTTTGCGATGAAATGGGGTTGATGATTCAAATAGAAGCATTTGACATGTGGGAAAAACCAAAGGTAGAAAATGGATACAGCAAATTTTTTAATGAGTGGCACAAACAAGATTTAAGAGATATGATTCGTGCTTTTAGAAACAGTCCTTCTGTTGTGATGTGGAGCATCGGCAATGAAATTTTAGAACAAAGTGATAAAATTAATGGTGAACGTATAGCAAATGAACTAGCAATGATTTGCAAACAGGAAGACCCAACACGACCTACCACCGCGGGTTTTAATTATTATCCAGCCCCCATAAAGAATGGTTTAGCAAGTGCGATAGATCTTGTTGGGTGGAATTACAAGCCAAGAAAATACGCAGAAATTACAGAGCGACATCCAAACTGGGTCATTTATGGCTCTGAAACATCAAGCACTGTAAGCAGTCGTGGGGTCTATCATTTACCTGTAGAAAAATATGAGCTTCATGAATCATTACAAATTACAAGTTATGACATAATTGGTCCGCCTTGGGCTTATCCACCAGATATTGAGTTTGAATCGTTGGAAAATAATCCAAATAATTTAGGCGAATTTATTTGGACTGGATTTGATTATTTAGGCGAACCAACTCCCTTTGGAGGAAAAGACAACTCAACAAACGGTTACTGGAATGGGAATTGGCCTGCCAGAAGTTCTTATTTTGGAGCGGTAGATTTGTGTGGCTTACCAAAGGATCGATTTTATCTTTACCAAAGTCAATGGACTAAAGATCCTATGGTTCATGTGCTTCCACATTGGAATTGGGAGGGAATGGAAGGAAAAGAAATTCCTGTATTTTCATATACAAATTGTGACGAAGTGGAGTTATTTGTAAATGGCAAATCCCATGGAAAAAAAATAAAGGGTATTGATAAAACGCCTATCCCCATTGACTTTATAGACTGGGAAGGTGGCCGATACCAAGGCGATTTCATGTCTCCCTACCGATTGCATTGGAATGTTCCCTATGAGGCAGGCGAACTTAAAGTTGTAGGATACATTGATGGAAAAAAAGTCACAGAAAAACAAATAAAAACTGCTGGAAAACCTGCTAAAATAGAACTCATTCCGGATCGTAACCTCATCAAATCAGATGGAGAAGATATGGTATTTGTAACCGTACGTATAGTAGATAAGGAGGGTAATTTGTGTCCAAATTCAGACAATCTTATAGAGTTTGAGATTGAAGGAGAAGGCATCATTGTCGCTGTGGGAAATGGCAATGCAGCGACCACGGAGGCCTTTCAATCAAACGAACGTAAGGCTTTTAGCGGCCAATGTATGGTTTTTATCAAAGCTTCTAAACAGGCTGGTTACATCAATTTAAAAGCAACATCAGAAAGGCTTGCTGAAATACAAATTCAAATTCAAACCAAAAGGTAATCAATTAAATCTATTTGTTTTGTTTGATGAACTCTGTTGGAGTCATTTCATACAAAACCTTGAAAGATTGTGTGAAATAAGAAGGCGTATTAAATCCTGTTTTATACATGCACTCTTTCACACTAAACCCCTTGATTAAATACTGAGCAGCTAAATTTAATCTATAATTACGTAAAAACTCTGTGGGCTTTAAACCAGTAATTGATTTTACTTTATTAAAAAAAGTAGTTCTGCTCATTCCACAGAGATTCGAAAGTTCTTGCACCGTAAATGTTGAATTATCAATATTATCTTTAATAATATCAATCATATTTTCTACAAAAAGTTCATCTAGTGATGAAATATTAATTGTTGAAGGTTCAAAGTTGAGCTTTTTAAACTCCTTATGTAGCTTTTTTCGATTATCCAGTAACGAGGCTAATTGAGTTTTCAAAACTTCCAAACTAAAAGGCTTTGTTAAATAAACATCCGCACCAGATTTTAAACCTTCAATTTTTGATTCATCGTTGGCTCTAGCCGAGAGTAAAACAATAGGGATATGACTGGTCTTAATATCACTCTTTAGTGTATGACAAACCTCTATGCCATCGGGACCCGGCATCATAACATCACTGATTATGATGTCTGGTAATTCCTCTAAAGCAAGCGTAATCCCTTGGGTTCCATCGAGACTAGAAATAGTGTTGTAGTAGTGGCATAACTCTGAAGTTAAATAATGGTGTATTTCAAGATTATCTTCAATAATTAACAGTTTGGGTTTGTTTTTATCATCAAAACCAACCATTTGTCTCTCTTTTGTTAAAATTGGTGTATCGGGATTATTTACTTTAGAAATAACGATTTCGTTGTTTTCAACCATCTGATCATCAGTCAAGTGAGCATTTCCCAAAGGAATCAAAATGGTAAAACAGCTTCCTTTCTGGTACTCGCTAACAACTTCAATAGAACCTCCATGAAGCTGGGCAAGATTTTGAGAAAAAGAAAGTCCGATTCCAACCCCTTCATTTTCTTTATTTTGATTTTCAGATTGATAAAATCGATTGAAAATATTATTTAAATCAGACGGTAGGATACCCTTGCCATTATCTTCTACAGAAATTTCCACATGTCCATCTATAAAACTAGAGTGTTTAGCTTTTACTTCTTTAAGTCTTATGGATATTTCACCATCCTTTGATGTGAATTTAATTGCATTTGATAATAGGTTATGGAGGATTTTTTCAAATATATTAATATCTATCCAAGCAAATAACTTCTGAGCATTGATATTATGACTTAATACAATTCCCTTCTGATCTGAGCTTGTATAAAACTGCTCTATTATTTTATGTAATAGTGTCACCAAATTAATATGGTTACACTTTAAATTCATTTTTCCCTGATCTAATTTTCTATAATCTAAAAGTTGCTTTATCAATTTTAATAAATAATCCGAATTGCGTCGCATGGTTTGGTACAACTTCAATCGTTCTTTCTTTTTGAGCTTATCGCCTTGCTTTATCAATTTTTCAGCAGGACTTAAAATGAGTGTGAGTGGGGATCTAAGCTCGTGTGAAATATTCGTAAAAAATTCTAATTTAACTCTGTTGATTTCCTTTTCTTTTTCTTTTTCTAGACGATCAAATTCTAAATTTCGTTTTCTTTTAATATCAATTACCGTGAATCTCATAAGCATATAAACTAGAATGATACATAATATAATATATGTCATTTTAGCCCATAATGTAAAATACCAAGGTGGTAACAAGGTCAAGTTTACTTTTGCTGGTTTTTCAGACCAGACCCCTTTATTATTACTACCGTATACTTTAAATACATAATCGCCAGGTTTTATGTTGGTATACTTAGCTACACGTAATTCGGAGTTAGTTTCTATCCAGTTTTCATCAAAACCCTCTAGAATATATTTATATTTATTAAATCTAGAATCATTGAAATGAAGAGAAGCAAAACTAAATGAAAAATTATTGATATTGGCATCTAAAGTAATGTGGTCTGTATGAGCTATACTTTGATATAAAATTATTTTATTGTTAATTTCCTGCAGAGGCTTTACCGGCTCATACATAATACTAAGATCAGTGAGTAAAATACGTGGAGGAATATTACTTTTTTTGTTAGATTTTGAAGTAAATACATTGATTCCATTTACCCCACCAAAAACTAATTCTCCATTTTTTCTTTTCAATGCTGAAATTTCACTCATCTCAGGATTTTGAAGCTCATTTGTTGAATAAGTCTCAAAGCTTTCTTCTTTTGGATCAAACCTAACCAAGCCTGTATTAGTCCCTACCCACAAAAAACCATTGTCATCCTCTTGTATAGAGTTAATAACATCATTAGGGAATTGCTTGTTTTGGGTGTTGTATCGTTTAAAACCAATGACACTTCGCTCTTTATTCCTAATTAATTTGTTAAGCCCCCCGCCGATGGTACCAATCCACAAGGTTTTATTTGCACTCTCAAAAATTTGTAAGGTATAATCGCTTCCAATACTATTGTCATTAGATGAGTCAAACCTGTAAGATTTAAAATAACTTTTAGTAATATCAGTACTGTTTTCAATTAATTTATTTAACCCATTATTTGTAGTAATCCAAAGTACTCCACTAGTATCTCTAAATATATCCCTAATAATTTTTCCTGTAAATTGAGCTTTTTGATCAGCAGGATTTATAAATGAAAAGTACGGCTTGCTTTCAGGTGAATTCCACTCTACTAAACCTAGGCCCGACCCATAGTATCCAATCCATAACCTGTTTTTACCCTCACTAAATATTGAATGAATAGCTAAAGTTTTTACATTAGTACCATCATCAACAGGCTTGTTAAATTTTTCAAACTTGAAATCTTTTGATGAATCATTTTTTTTAATAACCAATTTATTCAATCCACCATTTTCAGTCGAAAACCACAAAATAGAGTGGTTTTTATCAATGATATTTTCAGAAATTGAAAAAATATTGTTAGATGTTAAGCCATTTTCGTTTTTAGATAAAGTAAAGGACTCAAAGGAATTATAATTGGAGGTTGAATTTGATAAGAAATTTAAACCTCCAAGCTCTGTACCAACCCATAAATTCCCAAACTGATCCTCATGTAAACTTCTAATTTTATTACTACTTAAACTACCTTCACGATTGTTTTTTCTAAAATGATTAAATTGATAGTCACTATTCGTTTTTTTATAAATACCACCCCCATTAGAACCAACCCATAAATTACCCGTCCTGTCAACGAACAAACAATTGATGGAATTATTTTTAAGTCCTATAAATTCCAATTTTTCAAAATCAATAGTCTTTACAATAAGAGCCTCTCCATTTTTGGAAACATTAGAAAGCTTTTCATCAATTACACACCACAAATTATTATTGCGATCCAAAACGCCAAAACGATTTGATAAATTATTTATGTTTTTTGTGAAGATTAATTTACTATTGTCTTTGTAAATAATTTTATCATTATAAAGTTCCCAGCCTGTACCATTGGGTGCTGAGAGTTGAGAAATGAAATTTGTACTTTTAGTTGGTGTAAAATCAAGAGCTTTGATTTGACCGTCAATTATTTTGTAATTTAATAAATATAAAACTTGATTACTTAAAAAAAATACATCATTCTGTTTTATCAAAATTCTATTCCCCAATTTTTCAACTGGCTTTTCTACATCTTCAGACAAAAGAACGTGAAATTCCATTTCATCAACATTTTCTTTAAGAACAGCATAGCATGTTTTTTGCTTAAACTGAACCCATAAAATTCCATCATCGGATATCGATACATCATTAACATAATTTCCAAATTGACTTAGTTTTTTACTAAAGTTAAAAAAGATTTCTTTTTTTAAGTTATAATAATTCAATCCACCATCTAAAGAGGCAATCCAAAGGTTGCCATAATAATCTGACTCAATTTTCTGGATGATTCTACCTGAGATACTAGAGCTAGTATTTTTTAAAGGTCTAAAGACCTTGAAATTATATCCATCATATTTGTTAAGACCATCATTAGTTCCAAACCACATGAATCCATCCTTATCTTGAATAATACAATTTACGTCATGTTGTGATAAACCATCTGCTGAATTGAAATTCTTAAAAATTAGTTCCTCATTAAATACAACGCTAGAGGATAAAGATAAAATTAAAAATAGCAGCCCAACTTTATATAGGTATCTCATAATACATAATTCAATTTTAGAATTAAAATCTAAACTTACAAATAAATATATTTATCATTAGTATATGTTTAACATATGTGATGTATTTTAACACATTTGAGTAAAAGAGAAATAATTAGTTATATTAATTTTAAGAAAATATTAAACTTATTAAATTTTAACTTTGATGATAGATAAAAATAATTTCAAATTAAATAAATATTACATGGCTTTTAAGCATATTGTATTTATGTGTATTCTTCTATTAAGTTTTAAAGTTTCCAGTCAAACCCTAGTTGTCAAGGGGACGGTGCTAAGCGAGGAAAGTGGTCAGCCAATCCCTGGGGTTACAGTAATCATAAAAGGGACATCCATTGGTACTACTACAGATTTTGACGGGTTCTATACAATTGATGCTGCCATGGAGACTATTTTAGTATTTAGCTATGTTGGTTTAGAAGAAGTAGAACTTACTGTAACTGAACCAATACACAACATTTTGATGAAAGAAAACCTTACAGGCTTGGACGAAATCGTTGTAGTAGGATATGGTACTTTAAAAAAACGTGAGCTAACAGGTGCTATATCTTCAGTAAAATCTAAAGACTTAATGAAAACACAAACCTCTGATTTTGCTTCTGCTATTCAAGGAAGAATGGCAGGGGTTAGTGTTCGTCAAGGCAATGCTGCACCTGGTGAAAATGCTACGATTACTATTCGTGGGATTACCTCTTTTCAAGATGGGGGCTCAGGACCCTTATATGTTGTAGATGGAGTTACTTATATTGAAAATCCAAACATTACACCACAAGAAATTGAATCCATTGAAGTTTTAAAAGATGGTGCTTCTGCAGCTATTTATGGCTCTAGAGCATCTGGTGGTGTGATTCTAATTACCACTAAAAAAGGGAAAGAGGGCCAAATGAAAGTGAGTTTTGATTCTTACTACGGAGTCCAAAACATTACATCAGGTATTCCACTAGCGAATACCTTAGAAGCACTATATATTAATGACATCTTATATAGATACGATGATATCAACTTTAACCCTCTCGATCAAAATCCAGATGGATTAGAATACAATACAGATTGGATGGGGCTACTTCAAGTAGATTCAGCACCTATTCAAAACCATTCATTAAGTGTGAGTGGTGGCAAAAATGGGTTGACATATAGTGTTGTTGGAACATTTTTTAATCAAACAGGGTCTCTGATTAATTCCGATTTTAATAAACATTCTTTGAGAAGCAACACAGGTTTTACAAAAGGCAAATTTACAGCACAAGCTAATCTGAGTGTTAATTTCAGTAAACAAACAAGAGAACCATACGGAATCATTTATGATGCTGTGAGACTGCCTCCTTACAGGCCTCCTTTTGATCTTAATGCAGATATTTTTGAAAGCAATTCTGAAGACCAGACTAATACGGAAAGGATTTCTAATTTTGCCGGAAAACTCAAACAAGAAAGTTCCAATAAAATCAATAACTTCAATGGAAATATACAGCTTGGATACGAAATCATTGAAGGGCTGACCGCTAGGGCCAATATCGGCAGATCTTATTATAACAAGAAAGATCGCTTTTTCCAACCAAGTTTTGAGATTTATAATGGCCTAGGAGAAATTAACCTTGGCGCTAGTAACTTAAATGCTCAACTTAGATTGGGCGATGCGACAAGTAATAGGAGTATCGATGAATTTACGTTGAGCTATAAAAAAAGTTTTAAGAAACATAATTTTAATTTTTTACTAGGGAACACCTATGAATCTTCTAGCTATGAGTTTTATCGAACAGGTGCCAATAACATCACAAGTAACCTTACCCCTGTTTTAGGAAATGGTGAGCCCATTGTTGGTACGCAAATCATAAACAAAACCGAGAGTGTATCCTACTTAGGAAGAATCAATTATAATTACAACTGGAAGTACCTATTAAGTCTTGTTGTACGACGAGACGGCTCTAGTAACTTTGGCCGCCAAAAATACGGAACCTTCCCTTCTGTTTCTGCGGGATGGAATTTCTCAAATGAATCCTTCTTTAAAAACTTAAAAAATACCATAACCATGGCAAAATTGAGGCTTGGTTATGGCACCACAGGAAGCGATAGAATTCCTCCATATAGCTTTAGTCCTGTTGTTATCGCAAATGTGGATTATATCTTTGGAGAGGACCCCAGTTTAATTTCTGGCCTAACACAACCAGGATATGCAGACCCAAATTTAAAATGGGAGTCAAACATCAGTAAAAATATTGGATTGGATTTGACTTTTAAAGGCGGCAAGGCAGGTCTTGAAATCGATCTATACGAACAAGACAAAGAGGATATGCTACTTGCTATTACTACACCAATTTCGGCAGGTTCAACTCCTGTGAATGGAGAAACTTATGATCGTTTTTTAACCAACATTGGAGACTTAAGAAACAGAGGTATTGAAATCAACGCTTATTACAACCACGAATTTGGACCAGTTTCGACTAAATTCAGTGCAAATTTTACAAAAAATGAAAATAAAGTTGTAAAACTATCTAGGGAGGGAGAGGTTATTTTTGATGGTTATCCAAATATTATAAGAGTCAATCAAACAGAGCCTGTGGCTGTTCTTGAGGCGGGCTTACCTGTTGGCGCCTTTAAAGTTTATGAAACCAATGGCACCATTAAAACAGATGAAGAACTGGCAGCATATCAACTCCTAGACCCGAATGCACAAAAAGGAGACTTAAAGTATGTTGATACGGATGGGAATGGAGAATTAAATAACAATGATAAGGTTTACAAAGGGTCTTATCAACCAGATTTTGAAATAGGTTTTAATATAGATGCTAATTACAAGAATTTTGATTTCTCTGTGCAATTCTATGCAGTCAGTGGCAACACTATTTACAATGGTCAAAAACAATATGCCTACAGCACAAAACGACATAGAGATTTGGTGTACAGTTGGACCGATGAAAACCCTACATCCAATATACCCACACCACGTTCAAACATAGAACACCCCAATGTTCAAACCTCAACGGATTATTTTCTTGAGGATGGGTCGTTCATTAGAGTTCGTAATATAATTCTTGGTTACTCACTGAGTAATAAATTATTAGATAAAATAGGGGTTGAAAACTTTAGGTTCTATATCAATGCTCAAAACCCCATCACTTGGACCAAGTACTCAGGGTTTGATCCCGAGGTTGGAAGCAGCAATCCATTTAATGGAGGCTTAGATAGAGGAAACTATCCAGTTACTGCAAATTACAGCGCTGGTATCTCAATTACATTTTAATTTTTTAAATCCTAGAAAAATGAAACTAAATAAATTAAATATAGTAGTAATGACTACAATTGCTATGATTTGCAGTTGTAGCGATGATCAACTAAATATAGAAAACCCCAACAATTTAAGTGCAGATTCTTTTTGGTCTACAGAAAATGATGTTCAACAAGGGTTGATAGCCACTTATGCTGCATTACAACTTGATGGCCTTTTTGGTGGATCATCTGCCACTCAACATCCCGTAAGGTCAGACACAGGAAGACCCAACAATTGGAATGCGAATGCCATTGGTCTAAATAAACTAGCATTCAATGAAAATTCTGATATTGTTAAAAAACGATGGCGCGATTGTTATATTGGTATATATCGAGCCAACCAAGTGCTTGTAAATTTAGATAAAATTGACTTATCTGTCTCTACTAAAAACCAAATTGAAGCAGAGGCAAGATTTTTGAGAGGATTTTTCTACTATTCTTTGTATCAAGGCTATAACGGAGGAAGTGTGATTATACATACCACTGTACCTGAGTCTAGTGATGATTTTTATAAATCACCATCACCCGCAGAAGATGTTTATAATTTAATTATTTCTGATTTAGAGTTTGCATACAATAATTTACCAGAGCAATACGACAATAATCAAGACATTGGAAGAGCGACCTGGGGCGCAGCGACTGCCATGCTTGGAAAGTTGCATATTAATGAGCATGACTACGGAGTTGCAAGAAATAAATTCAAAGAAATCTTAGATAGTAATCTATACAGCTTAACACCAAATATTGGAGATAATTTTGATGAAGATCATGAAATGAACAGCGAATCTATTTTTGAAGTCGCATTTTCTACAGAACTAAAGCAAGGAACATCTAACGGAGCCGCTGATGGGCCTCTTGGTTCCGAAGCTACATCACGAGCTAGAACTTTAGCAACTACACAAGGGGGTGGATATAGAACTATTATGCCTTCGTATTATATGACCATGTTGTATAAAAATGATGTTATGGACCCCAACAATCCAATCAATGCCAATAGAAATGGAAATGCTAACTATTCCATCAGAGCTTCTATGTCAATAGCCATTGCAGATGACGATAATACCACTCTATACCAAAGAGCATCAAACCTAGGCGGAGGGTATAATAACTTTGAGGCATCATATGTGAAAAAATTCCAAAATTGGACGCTTTTCACAGAAAGCGATCAATCTATTTCTGGGATTAATGAAAGAGCCATCAGACTGGCAGATATTAAACTTTTATATGCTGAATGTTTACTCATGCTAAATGGATCCTTTGATGATGCCCTTGGACAGGTTAATGATATAAGACAAAGAGCTGGTGTTGTTTTACTTAATTCAGCTGATTATGACCCGGAAAGTCTAATGGAACATATTATGTGGGTAGAACGCCCTTTAGAACTTATGTTTGAAGGTCATGATACGAGATGGGAAGATTTAACACGATGGGATAAAGTACAAGAGCAATATGATCGTTTAGCTTCAATACGTTATGTTTTAATTCAGCAAAACCTGTATGAATTTGATCCAGTTATTCACACCAATTTTACTGAAGAAACAGCACTTAAAGAATTTGAGGATGCAGCTAATTCATATCAGCCAGGTACTCATAATTATTTTCCAATTCCATCGACAGAACAGAACTCGAATCCAGATCTTTTCAACTAAAAATATTTCTTTTACAACAAAGACATTAAAATAAAATATTATGATAAAAAATTGCAAGAAGATATCAATTTTAGGTTTGATTATTATAGCAATCATTGCTTGTCAAAAAGACGATGCGATTCCTGAATATAATAATTTTTCGGACGCATTAGCCACTTCCGGCGATAAAAGAATTCAAAGGGGCGATTTTGCTTCGTTTGCGGATCTATCAAAAGGAGTAACTCATAGAACATGGACCATTCCAGAATCAGCTTCTATAATTAATCTTGATGGAAGAGACCCCTCTCAAATTGAGCTTATTCAAGTACAGTTTGACGAATCTGGTCAATTTGAAGTGAATTTGAAAGATGAATTTATAAACACTGCTGTAGTACTGGACACTACTTTCAATGTAACTGTTTTGGATTATGTTCAAACAAATTTTGATGTGATATCTATAGATTCAAGTTTTTATGAAGAAACACTAACACAAATAACGATGTATGAAGGTGGTACCATCACATTTCAAGATGTATCTCTGGGTAGTCCAAACAGACGAAAATGGACGTTTTCTGGAGGTGACCCCTCATCAGCTGGGGGAATAAGTATTGAAGAAGATGATGATGTGAGTACAATTTCAGTCACATACCCCTCAATTGGCACTTATGATGTTGAGCTAATTTCCTGGAGACAATATCCAGAAGGTGTTGCAGATACGCTTCGTTTACAAAATTATGTAAATGTTACTGAAAACTTAGAACCTCCTACAATTATGAGTATTATTGAAGATGCAGAAGGCATCATTAATTTAAAGTATAATTTACCACTTCAATCTAGTAATGATTTGTCAAATAATTTCACATATACAGTGGGTGGCGATAACGTTGAAATTACAAATGTTGTTATCGATTCAAATGACAATAGAGTTGTTAAAATAACTCCTAGTATAAACCCAAATTTATTGTCCTCTGCTACACTTGATTATGATGGAGATGGTGACTTGGCTAGAACTAATGGTGCCCTTGTCCCTGCTTTTTCGAATGAAGTGGTCACACTTCATAGTATTGCCAACCCAGATATATACGGCTTTGAAGATAGTGGCTTGGGCTGGGATGTAGCTTGGCAATGGGATAATGTTGGAGAAATTACATACCCAACCGATAACCCTGCTTCGGGTCAACACAGCATGAAAATGGAGGCTACCTCAGACGCTAGATGTAGAGCTTACAGCAAAACACCTGAAGCGTATTTCGATTTAGACAGTAGTAAAAGTTATACCATTGAATTTAAAATTTGGATTGACACAAATTATACAGATACCAATATATTCCCCGAGGTCTTCAAATCTGACCAATGGTTGGGAGAAGGGTTTTGGACATCTGTAGCTAATCTACCCAGAGGCGAATGGGTCACAGTCAATAAAGAAGCGGTAAAAATATGGAGTCCAAATGAGTCTGGACAATATTTCTTTTCTTTTAGATTTCAGAAAATTGGTGTTGTTTATATTGATGACATCAAGATTTACGAAGTAGAATAAAGCATATAAAATTCCGTAAACACCTTTGAGTAAATGAATTTTAGACTAAAAATTTATACTATCACACTTGCATTTGCATCAAGCATTAACTTATATGGCCAAGTAAATGTTGTATTGGTTGAACCATCTGTTCAAAAGTTTATTGGCGACGTATCAGAACTAGATCGTACAAAATATTTCAATATTCACGCTCCTGGTAATTCGCCATTACTTGAGTCGTTTTATAAAGACTATAATGTTGAACAATCAGGAAGAGGATTTTATGGTCCTGGAATAGATGCTAAAAAAATAATGGGAGAAGTAGGCGCGTATCCAAAACCCAAAAATAAAAATGAGGAAAACCTAAAGCCCGTAAATCGATACGTAGCTACAGAACATCCTCGAAATTTATACAAAGAAGGAATTGACTTAGAGGCGGTTTCGGACTGGGCAGTCGAATATTTTAAAAATGTTAAGGAAAATAACAGACCATTATGGTATGAGCCAATGAATGAGCCTTTTGTTCATGCCAAAGATTTTTATGAAGAAAAAGATTGGGATCCTGTTGCAGAATTACGGGTTAAAACAGAAATGTCTAAACTTTTTAGGGCACTTGCAGAAAAGATTCATGCAGATCCTGCTTTAAAAAATATTAAAGTAATGGGCTACAGCGCTGCATGGCCATCTTTTGAATTAAAAGATTTTAAAAACTGGGAAACCAATATGGGTCTTTTTTTGGACATCGCTGGAGATGAACTTGATGCAATTTCCTACCATCTATACGATGGAGTAAACCAAGTGGGACAAGAAAACAAACGCTCAGGAAGTAACAACGAAGCCATCATGGATCTCATTGAAACTTACAGTCACCAGCGTTGGGGATTTATCAAACCACATGCGATTACAGAATATGGTGGAATCGAGGTTTCTGAATTTTCCTTAATCCGAAACATGCAATCGATTCGATCCCAAAACGCTATGATTTTTGGTTTGTTGGATCGGGAGGATCGCTTAGAAATTTCTATACCCTTCACAACAGATAATGCCACTTGGCACATTACTAAAGCAAATAATTATTTACCATATAAAGCCGTTCTATGGCGTGCAGAAAATATGGGTGTACCAAAGAATCAAATTACAGGGTGGGTATATACTAATCGGATTCAATTTTATGAGTTATGGAAAGCTGTTAAAGGTAAAAGAGTTTTTGTTTCAACATCAAATCCAGATATTCAAGTCCAAGCTTTTTTGGATGATAAGAAATTATATGTAGCACTAAATAACTTGGACGATGCTGCGCAACAAGTAGCCTTAGATGTTAGCACAATTAAATCAAATCTCAATGATTTATTTGTGAAATCATTAACTGTATATGCTGATGATTTTCCTCGTTATTATGAACAAACCATTAGTGATATTCCTGATATTTTTTCAATAGATCCTGCAGAAACTATTGTACTGCAATTCAATTTAAAAAATAGTATTGATTTTAATAACCAAATAAAATCTAGCCGTTATTACAGCACCAATTACTTAGTCCCTATCGAAGCTCAAAAAGAGTTGATATTTGAATTTAATGATGTCGAGCTTGGAGTAGGGTTTTCAAAACTGAGTATGAGTATAGGCCGAGGGCATGATTTATCGAAAACTCCTGAAGTTTTTGTTAATGACAATAAAGTTGAAGTCCCTTTGAACTGGAAAGGATATGATCAGGCCAATAGAAAAAAATTCTTTGGGGCTATAGAGATTCCTGTACCTATGGATTTCATTTCCAAAAACAATTCTGTTAAAATCTCTTTCCCAGATACTGGTGGCCATTTAAGCTCGCTAATTTTAGATGTGGAAAAAATAATAAACTAGTAAAAACTCAATGAAAATAAGATATTACAATATTCTTTCAATCGTCCTTGCTTTTAGCCTCAATTGTGCTAATAGCCAAAATGTTGTGAATTTCACAACTGAAGAGGGTTTCACAAATGGCGCTCTTTACAATCAACCCAATTGGGATGCTAATTTTCAAACATCAACTTGGATGGTCGATGCCTCTCAAGGAATGGTTACTGCAACTGATGAATGGAAAAGAGCAGCCTGGGAGCAAGGGTTTTCATTGTCTGGAGTTGGAGACGAAATTACTTTTAGAGTAGATTTGAACTTTACAGGAAACCTTACTGCTCAAAACAACCCATTAATAAAAATTGGTTTTAGTGCATCAAGTGATGTTGGGGGTTCAAATCCACCATCATCAACAGTTTTTTTATCTACAACAGCTGACAACGAGGATAATCCGGGTGGCTCGCTTCAGCTCAGAAATAATACTAATAGTTTACCACTAAGCTTAGAAACTTCTTTACCACTTTCTGGCTGTCAAGGTGTTAATGGGTTAACCGATGATTTGGCTGTAGTTGTAACTCTTAGTCTTGGAGAAAATGCAACGACTTCTACAATATCTGCCAAACTTCTAAATATAACTGATGGTACCTCGTCAAATCTTGGTTCTTACAGTGGAATAGACAGTCAAGTATTTGATGCTGCAACATCCAATATTTATGGCTTTTTCCATGCTCAATCGTTTAAAGTAGGTAACGGTTTGTCAGCAATTAATGTAAAAAAAGTAAGTATAACCACAAATATCGACATCTATCCTAAAGTAAAACGAATGATTGGTGAGATTTCAACATTAGATCGAAGTAAATATTTCAATATTCATTCCAATGCAAATGACGTTGAAGCTGATCTTTACTCAAACTACAATATCAGTCAAGTAGGAAGACAATTTTGGTCGCCAGGATCCGCCGCCTTACAAAGTACTGGGGCTGTTGGTATTTACCCCGACCCACTTACAGGGGATACAGAAATGCGAGAAGTTAGAAAATATGTAGCTACAGATCACCCATATAAGGTCTATGCCCAAGGGCTTGACCCTATTCCTTTTGCCGATTGGGTTGTTGAATATTTTAAGAATCATGTAGACACATATTTAAGACCAGAATATTATGAGCCCATGAATGAACCGTTTGTTCACGCCAGGGACTTTTATGACGAACCAGACTGGGATCCTGTTGCCGAAGCTACTGTTAAGTTAGAAATGGCACAGTTTTTTAAACATGTTGGTCAAAAAATTCATGCTGCTCCAGAACTTGCTAATATGAAAGTCATAGGATACTCTGCTGCATACCCTACTTTTGAAAAAAATGATTTCTCAATTTGGGATCAAAACATGAAAATGTTTATGGATGAAGCCGGGGCAGATATGGATGGTTTTTCAACCCACCTGTATGATGGTGTTAATCAAATTGGACAAGACACACGAAGATCTGGTAGTAATATGGAGGCCATTTTAGATTTAATTGAAACCTATAGTTATGTTAAGTGGGGAATTATTAAACCGCATGCCATTACAGAGTTTGGAGGTATTGAAAATGGAGAATATAATGATATCATGAATGTTCAATCCATACGTTCTCAAAACTCGATACTTTTTGGACTTTTGGAAAGAACAGATCGAATGGAAATTGCAATTCCATTTACTACTGGGAAATCTACATGGCATATCACTGAAGAAAATAATTATATGCCCTACAAAGCTGTGTTATATAAGCCAATCCCTATTGGTGTTCCCTTGGATGAAGTTACGGGTTGGGAATATACCGAGAGAATTCATTTTTATGATTTGTGGAAGGATGTTTCTGGTGATAGGATTTTGATTCGCACAGACAACATGGACGTATTAGTCCAAGGTTTTTTAGACGGAAATAAATTACATATTGCGTTAAACAACTTAGATGATTTTGATTTACCTATCAATTTAAATTTAAATGGTAATCTTCCTAATATTTCCCAATTAACGATTAAATCTTTAATTATACATCCTGACGCTGATCCAGATTACACGATTCAAACTTCAACAGAACTATTGAAAACATATGGTCTTAAAAAAAACGAAACTGCCGTGTTGGAATACACCTTTTCTGAACCGATCACATTTGATAACCTAATTCAATCTAAGCGATACTATAGCACAACTTATTTGCAAGCCATTCAAGCTAATAATCCAATTAATTACAATTTTAATAATGTTGATTTAGTGGGAAATTCTGGATATGCTATGCTTGCTATGAGTATTGGACGTAAACACGACCGATCTAAATCACCAACTGTTATAGTAAATGGGATTTCAATCCCTGTGCCCAGCAATTGGAAAGGATACAATCAGATTGATAGAGATGATTTTTTTGGAACTATAGAAATTCCTGTTCCTTTAAATATTATTCAAGAAAACAACTCGGTTTCAATTACATTTGAGGACTCAAATGGTCATTTGAGTTCTTTAGTTTTAAATGTAGAGTCGTATGATTCGTCATTGTTGGGGATTAATACAAGTGAAGTTACAACTCAAAAAATGAAGTTATACCCCAACCCCACGGCAGCACAGCTAAATATCGTAAATGCAAAAATGGATAGTGTAATTTCTATCTATTCAATTACGGGTGTTAGAGTTTTTATAAGTAAGTATGACGGTCTTCCGATTAATTT
>Ga0209602_1001674_pt1 | contig 19238 bp, 15 predicted proteins | sample COGITO_mtgs_1205_3_FD_184810 | JGI IMG/M metagenome (GOLD analysis project Ga0209602, IMG submission 184810) | Pelagic marine microbial communities from North Sea - COGITO_mtgs_120524 (SPAdes) (version 2) | ecosystem: Environmental > Aquatic > Marine > Epipelagic ...
ACAATAAATTTACAGTTGCGTTAAATCAGTCGCAAAGACAACTTATTAATTGATTGGAGAAGGGACATGGCTTTATTTGTATCAGTACTAGGTTTATCCGGATTGGCAGTATTTGCTCTATTAGGCTTCACTATGGAGATAACTAAGATGGTCATTAAATCAATGCGCACCCCGCTGTATTTTGCGCGACGCCAATATGCTTGGAAATTCGCGCTTTAATTATTTCAAAGGCGAAGATAAGCTCATAACTAAAATACTGGAGATCAAAATGATGCTATTACTGGGATTGGCCCTTATATTTCTCGTTTTTGTCGTTTGGCTTGTTTTCACTGCATTCACTTTAGAAGATCCAGCGCTCACCATGCATCAGGACGAGAATTGGTATGAGGATGAGGATGAGGACGAAGCTAATGAGGACAGGCAATAATCATGTTTTTTGATATCGATGCAGATCTTGTATACACCAGGCCATATATGACAAAAGTGGATGGGAAGGCTGTGGTAATTGAAGAGAATATTACCGTCACGCCTACCAAAAACTGGAAGAGAATTTATATCTCCTCCAATCTAATAGCCGCCACGCAGGATGTGCTGACCGATTTGAATGAGATATTTGATATCGGTCAACTAGGCCAGATGTTCGCAGCTTCGGCATTTATCACCTACGAAGATATCGACGATAGAGATGAACCGTTTACAAAGTTAATGGTTAACACTGAATTCAATGCTTTTGGTGATAAAGAGCATGCAAAGTCGCTGTGGAATAGCGACGAGTTTGTTGATGGCTGGCGAAGTTCATTTGAATCATTCGACCACTACTTCAAAGAGTATTCCGAGGTTCGCTATGGAATAATCACCGATCAGTGGTTTGAAGATGACAATGGTAAAGAGGTAACGCATAGCACTGAAAAATACCGAAAACTCGGTGATTTTTATTCAGATAATTGGTATGAAGAGGGTTTCAGATTTACAGGATTCAAAAACATACGAGCGATAAAATTATTTAATGCGGACACTGGTAGGCGGAATAAAGCTACGCTAGAAAAAGTTATCAAGAAGTCAGTGTTAAACCTGCAAGATGCTGCATACCAGGCGGGAGAGAGTATTGAGGAGTACCAAGCATCTATAGATATTGACTCATTTAAACGGTGGCACAATGGCAGGATTAAGTACTTTCAGAGAAAATATACTCACAATAATGCACTCCGCCAGTATCTTATAATCAAGAAAATGGATAACGCTCATTCTTTACGGAGAGCTAAAAATCTCTGGCAATCCATTCGCCTTTACCTAACATATGGGTTTGTAGGCGCTGGGATAGGTTACGTAGCCGTAGTCGCTTTTCGATCCATCACAGGATGATTTAGCGAGTACGAACCAGCTTCCTCATAAGGCTGGAAACCCATTGGAAGAAAGGCGACCTTGAGGTTAACCCCAGATGATTTAGCCTCACTACCATCGCTGATACAGAAACATTATTTAGCTGCGATGATTCAATGATCTTTGAGGCCATGGACATTTGATTAGTCAGTTTAAAGATATTTTTATTTTTAATTTTTCGGTGGTGCTCTTCTATCAAATTAGCTGGCATCAACAATACCTCAGCAAACCTATCCGCCTGCGTCTCTTCGATAGGTCGCTTCTTACCCCCACGGCACATAATTGACGCCCCAGATCGAGCTTTTAGAAACAGATCCCTGTGAAGCACGTGGTGTGCAATCTCATGGGCAATAGTGAAGCTATATCGACCTAAGTGATTCTCAATTGCTGAATTGATGATGATGGTATTGGTATCAAAGTCGATGCCACCGATAACATCGCCTGGTAAGGCGCCATTGTCATCAACGAACTCTAAGTCATACCCTAGGTACTGTTCAGCGATTTGTTCAACTGGGACTGCCCCACCACTGTTTAGAGCGAGACAGCCTAAAGCTTGTGATCGGAAATCTGATGCAAGTCGCTCGATTTCATCGTCACTGAGAACAGGCCAATCAACTATCATCAGCGCTTTTATCGCCAGCCATCTCCTCGACCTGCTTTTGCAGCTGAGCCCACTGCTGCGGAGTAAGGTCCTTAGCAGAGCGTAAGAAGTTTGGAACGGCCTTTGGCTGGTTTTGGATAACACCTACTACTTCTGGTGCGACATGGTCTGCCCTATGGGACATCTCGTCTACATCTGCCTCAAGGGCCTGAGCCAACTTTACTATCAGCTCCGGGCTTGGCAATGACTTTCCCTTCTCCATGTTAGAAATATGCATACCAGTCACACCGCACTCGCGGCCAAGCTCTCTGACGCCAATTCGCTTGCTGGTACGGAGGTCTTTTAAATAATCTGCAAATGTAGTCATTGCTGGCACAATCTATGGTTGTAAATAGCAAGTTTACATGCAATTGTGCTTTTTTGAAAGCAGGCTGATGCTCTCGACAATAGTAAGCCTCCAAAGAGACAAGGAACCCTTTGATTTAATACCACACTTGAAATACTGTAACCGTATGGATAATCAAGAGACGATATATAGCATTAGAAACTGCATCTTTGGCTTCCAGTGCACACGTAACTGGGATGAGATGTCTCACGCCTCGAGCTCTAGCGATGATACTGAGATACGATTCTGCTCTGGATGCGAAAAAGAGGTTTATCAATGCGCCACCGACGAGGAGTTGACGCATAACATCCAACTTAACCGATGTGTTGCGATTAATCGATCAGGTGATGATGGCGAAGAGATGCTTTTGGGGTACATGACCTGCGAAGCCCCAAAATTTATCAAAGATGACTGAACCTAAACTTACACCGGGCACCCTTTATATAGACCGTGACCAAGATGTCCTCTCCGGAGAGTGGGGGCAGTATGTCAAGATTGGTATCGTACGGAATGACAAAGAAGCATCCATCCGCAATAAAGAGCACCAAACAGGCAATCCAAGACGAATCCATGTCATCTTTTCAGCCGAATCGCCTATGGTTGAGCATCTTGAAACCTATCTGCACCATATTTTTGCATCCCGGCGCGTGCTAGGTGAGTGGTTTTTGCTTGATGACAATGCTGTTAAATCTGAGGTCATACCTATTGCAGAGACTCTAATAGAACAACAGCGCACATCGTTGGAAGCCTTCACTCAAAAGGCAGCTAATAAATCTATCACGTCATCTGGTATCTCTAGGGAGCCTACCGACTCTGAATTAGCACTGCACCAACAGGCAATTGACGCAAAACACTCCTTGGAGATTCTTCAAGCGAGACAGGATATTATTAAAAATAAGTTGATCCAATTAGCTGCAGGTTCGGGAGGTATTAGCGGAGTATTAGATTTTCAGACAAAGATCTCAAGGCCATCTTTGCAAAAGTCAAAACTCAGAACTGACCATCCAGAATTATATTCAAAGTATGAAACAATACTACTAGGCGAGCCGAAAGGGTCGTTCTCGGTAAAGGGTACTTCATCGCTAAAGAAATTAGATGAAGAGCTATATGACGAGAAGAAGTTAATGGCTCATTCAGCTGCAACAGACAATAGCGATATTACTAGTCCAGAGGTCGAACGGAATTCCACTATCACTGACCTACACCAGGCCTACCTAGAAAACTTAAAAGAGATAACCTCTGCCGATTGGCTGTATGAGTCTTTAAAGGCAGGCCTAGCATTAATATTACAAAATGATGATGAAATTAAGGGTGTAGTCTCCTGGAAAAGGCTCGCAAAGCAGGAGTCTAAGTTCGATACAGACTCGTTCGCAAAAGACCATCCAGATATATATGCAGAGCACCTATCTCCGGAAAAAGTTACGATTGCATCAATTATCAACCCATCACGGCCATACAAATAAGAAATATCAACCATGTCTCTAAATGACCAATACAAAAGCATAAAATTTAAACAATCAGTTCGAGAGTTAGTCCGCGAATACTATGGAGCTGAGGACGATGAGTCAGAGCATACTAAGAAGCTGAAGTATAAGATCGAAGGATTCTTTGAAGCTGGACTACTCGTTGATGCAGCAACCAAAGAGGATATCCAGCTTATTGTTGATGAAGAACATATGGCAGCTTTTGGAATGACCAGGCTACAGAGGCGCGCTCAAAAAAGTGCTAACAAGAATTTAGTCACTGCAGACTGGTCTATCTATGATGAGCCGTCGTTCGCACGAAAAAAGCAGCGCTAATAGTTAAGAAACGTATATTCAGAGTTTTAATATATCCACTTTAGTTTCTAAACACTTTCGCAGTGCTAGATCATTCACACCAACACTGTACCAACTGTCGGGACGCTGGAAAAAATCTAAGCCCCGACCGATTTTTATGGTCCAACCATTGTCAATTCTTATCTCTCGGTCATGTAAATTTTCATTAACCTTGATATCTAACTCCACATCCAGTTCTAAAAGACTTTGCTTAACATCTTGCAGCCTCTCAGCCATCTCTTGCACATTAGTTTGATCATCATAACTAGTGATGAGCTGAATCCGTTTGACGGTTGGCTGTTTTAAAATAGCTTCACAAAAACGTATGAAATTCTGAACCTGATGTGTTGCTCGAATATAAGGATCTTCTATAACAACAGACTTCGCGCCAACAAGATAGGGAACAATGATGGATTCATAACTGTAACCAGTAGAATCGTATGTAATTGTATAGTGCTGCTCTTTCAGATCGGGTATGGCAGGCTGAATAGGAGGCGATGTTGCTTCAGCAGATATTGGCTTTTCGGGAATAACTTCAACAGCAGGTTTTGTCTCTGGCTTGTGGCTTTCACCTTCTTCAGGAGTCTCTACCGCAACGCCTGGTTTGATTGGGTTTATCGTTGCCTCTACACCGATGCTCTCTGGGCAATCAACCACTATCTCTTTATCTCCAGCATTAAAGAACGATAGTCCGATGTTGATGAATTCATCATCAGGCTTGCGCTTGTTCATTTGTTCCTTAACACGGCGACGACCTTCAATAGCATAAACCACATACTCATCGAATTCTTCGTCAGTGCACTCGTCGTGAGGGTGTAACATTTTAAGAAATGCAGCGACGGTTTTTTTAATGCCCTTCTCGTCTCGGCCTTCAACACACTTCCCGAGCTTAAGCCGCTGACTCACATCTTCGTAACGATTAGTATTCTTAAGCTGGTAATGAAAAGCTTCCGCTAAATAATCCGTTATAAAACCATAATTTTGTGTTAAAAACTCAGAGCTATTTTTTGGCATTTCCCAGCCTGGCATATACATACAAAAGCGATCCATTACTGCCAGATCAAATTCTTTAGGCAAGGGCTGAAACAAGTCGTACTCGGTTGAATTAACCACCTGCTTAACACCTAAGTCCAAATTACCAATAAAGGTCATGCTGGCGTCTGCAATAACTTCTGCACCACGGGAGAAACGTCCATTGGCCATGAAGTCTTTCATGATCTGGATGGTATCCGGGTCTTTTACTCGCATGTTGCCGACTTCATCGAAGGCGATAGTATCCCAGTAACCCACTAAGCCAACTTTCTTGCGGGCATTGTTGTAAAACAAAGACGCGCTACTGGTTTGGCCGCCGGAAATTAGTGTCGAGTATGGTGAAAACTCACTGTAGAAATAGGACTTACCGGTACCTCTTGGGCCAAGCTCGATAAAGTTGTAGTTAGCTTCTACCAATGAAGCCAAACGCGCCAGGAAGTGGAATTTAACACGCTTTGTCAGTTTGGTAGGCTCCAGACCTACTGAGCGCATTACTATATCTAGCCAATCATCCCGGCTGTACTGTGCTCGCTTTTCACAATAAGCATCGTAGTCGAAACGGCTTAGCTGAATGGGTCGAAGGTCTTCGATATAGAATGCATAATCATCTTCTTCAATTTCATTGTGGCATAGCGTTACCTCTGCCCAGATACCACCTTCAAGTAAGCGGTCATTGTTTTTATAGAACTTTTCACCAATGGCTATCCGTTGTGAATTGAAGTTCTCCAAGCTTGCCCAGTGGCGCTTTTCTTTTTCTACATAGCGCACATGCACTTTATCGATAAACTTGTGCTTACCTTTGGTGGCAACTTTTGATTGAGCGGCATTCGCTTCATCAGGGCGCACATAATTATCGTTGAGGGTTTCAAGTACGGCACTTAAGCCTTCCTGAATTTCATCCTCGTCATCACTGGCGCAGAAACGCGCCAATAGGAATTCCAACACAAAGGTCGGTACGTTGGTGCCCTTTTTGATACGGTGTAAGAGATCCTTTCTTACCGCTTTACCTTCAAAATGTTCGAGTAACTTCTCGTCTAGTGCGTCCATAAGTTACATATCCAAATAGTTGGTTTTAAGTTTGAGCTGGGTGAATTCTGCCAAGGTGTTTGGGTTAAGGGCTTTGATGATAAAGGCACCCTCAAAGTCGTCATCCATAATGATGGTCACTTTCTGGCTATCACCGGGCTGTAAGCTGACTGTTCGTGTTGCAGCATTTACCACTCCACCAATCTTCGCCTCGCCAATTACATCCCCAGCTTCGTTATGTGCCTCTAGCAAAATTTCTGTTTGGGCAAATAAGTCATCGCTAGTCACCGAGAGTTCGACAATTGGGCGACGAGAGGTAATGGCTTTAGCATCTTTCTTATAACTGAGTGTTACGACAGTTTGCTGGGTGGCTTTGGCCTTGCCTTTCAACCTCACTTCCATTACTGGTACCACACACTCCTGTAAAGATGCGCCGCCATGAAAATAGAGCTTTCCTCGGCTGTACGCTGCCATCGTACTAGGCCCAGCTAACTGACTGTAATCACCTTTAATTCCAGCCTGATTAGCAGGCATCACAAAATGGTGCTGGTCAGCGTTGCCACTACCCAAAGCAATACGCTCGTGGGTGAGGTACCAATCACCGGCAGGCTTGGGGCATACATCACCCTCAGTGGCCTGGCGGTTCATAAAGAAGCCGTGGTCGGTAGCAATCACTACCTGATTAAAGCCTTGGTTTTGCAGCATACTGATGGCTACACGTAAGTTCTTTAATTCACGCAGAATAACGCTAGGGGCAGTTTTAGGCGTATTCTCGAATTGGGTATCGATTTCTACACTGCGCAATACCGCCAACTCTACTGATTTATCGAACTTATGGTTGTTGTCGATAAAGTCATCCGCTCGCATTTCCGCAAAGCGACTGCCAAAGCGCTTTTCAAACACGCCCATACGCTGAGGTACTGTACCCACAGGTGCATCACCCAACATGGGTACCATGCCAGAGTCGCCCTTTTTAATAGACAGCTCTTTCCCGGCGCCAGGCAAAAGGCTGGCCATACCTACTAAGGTGATACTCGGTAGGCAAGCGTAAGCAGGTTTTAGCGTAATCTCGAATTCATCCTTGAGCTGCTTTTCCAGCTCAAGGCCTAATTCAAAACGTAAAGCATCCACCATCAGATAAGCGACGCGCTGTCCGCTGGTTTGTAGTTTAGGAGCTACCACCTCATCGAATACGTCAGCATTGTACAAGCGCCCTTGGGGTGGCCAGCCGGTATCTGCTAATTGTTTAGTAAAGAGGATCTGTACTTTCTCAGCGAGCTTACGGTATTCCTGGCGAGCCTTATCAATTACGGGTGTTAATAAACCCTGGGCATCCCAGTAATCGGTTACCGCTTGCTCAAACTCACGCTGTAAGCGATCAGCCTCACGTAAACTTGCGAGATAGTAATCCAACAAAGCTGCTTGGCTGGCGCTGTGCTCAGGTAATTCCCGCAATAAATCATTGCAGGATTCGATCAGGCTCTTAGCTGCTGCGACTAAATCCCATTGGGTTTCATTCTCACCGCGATTACTCCAAATAGAAGCCTTACGCTGTGAGAGAATATCGTTGAGCACTTCAAGATCATGGCCTTCAATCGCTTTGATTGCGACTTGCAGAAATGTTCGCTCTTCAAAGGGGAAGGTATCTCTCGCACCCAAGTCATCAACCGACTGACAAACTTGCTCTAAATTTAAATCTCGTTCGATCTGCTCGGCGTATTGAATATAATCTTCCTGTTTACGCAGATCTTGGCGCAATCCATCACACAAGTTTTCAATAATCGGTTTTGCAGCCGAATTCGCTTTAGGTACGCTTTCTAAACTTGCGGGTAACTCACCCGGAAGATCGAATACAAACTCACTGAATAAAACAAAGCGCCAAAGCTCTTCGCTAATGCTCTTCCACTTCTTACCACGGGTGGTGAGCGTTAAACCCAACACCTGATCAAAGAGCTGCTTAGCTTCAGCCACCCAGACTTCACTGCCGTTCAACTCCACCTTTTGCTTGTCATCTGGCACCATTAGAGCACTGACAATTTCGGGGGAAGATTCAACTTGAAGAAGAGCCCGTAAGGCAGGCCACTGTAAGCCACCACCAATGCCATTGATAACGGAAAAGCTTGGATTAGGGTCTTGCTCGAAAGCCTTACGAACTTCTGTCTGATGATCAGGTTTAGCTTTTAAACATAGACTTAAATAACTATCACCATCACCATTAGGGAATATCTCACCACAAGCACCGTAAACACTAAAAGGATCTTTTTGCTTATCTTCATCTGTTAAAGGTGCTGCTGAGGGCACATAAATTAATAGCTTATTACCACCCTTACCAAATTCAGCCAATTTCTCTGACGCTAATTCACGACTTTCGATACTGGATTCTGATGCATCGACTACAGAAATATTCTCTGATGCCATGAGGTGACATAAATCTCGATATCGCTGCATATCGTCGTATAAAACCAAAACTCGTTGATCGAGGCGTCTTTCAATTATTTGTGAGGTGACAAATTTTTCAATATTCATTTCAGCGACTTATCCTTGTGCAACTTTATCTTGGATATATTTTACAACTTGATCTTCCGTCAATCCTCTAGGCTGCCAAACAAGCTTGCTGGATTTCCCCCCAGAAGAGGCCACCTCTACTTCCTGCCATAAATCACCGTCCACACCATGAGTCACAGCAAGACTTCTGTCGTCAACGCATTTCCTGAGAACACGGGCAGGCCAAAAATTGTATGCCATATGAGACCAATCATGACTTCCATTCTCCATTTCTTGCCAAGTGACTTTTAGTCTTTTTCTAAATCCCTTATGCTGAAAATGTTTCCATAGCGGCGCAGCAACCACCAACACTCCATCATTCTGATTTGGACTCCAATGTTTAGATAATTGTAAAAACTCTTCTCGCATATCCTTGATCTCAGAATCCATCATCTCGAGGTCAGAAAGTTTTTTGTTATCACTTGAAGCGCGACTATTGATTCTTCTTAGGGACTCGATCTCTTTATCTATTAGCCTCAGCTTAGGATCCAAGATATCGTTAACAACTGACAACAATACTTGATCATTCAATCCGTGATATGAAAGCCATATAGTGTAAGATCCAGATGCCGTTTGTAAGGGCCAGTATATCGGTGCATACCTTTTACTTTTGGAGAACAGATCCAAATGGTCTTCAAAAAAACCTTGTGGCCTAGTCAAATAGTCACGAAGATTTGTGTCTTTAATTTCTCTACAGAACTCTTCTTCAAATTCAGAGAACTGGTATTTTAGAGTCCTAATAACTACTTCAGCGATAGAATTAACGACATCGAAATTACTTGCCTCATCATCTACAAGAACCTTTGCATGATTTGACAACCTATTACGTAGCCTTTCAATATCGATTGAATCAAATGGATCTATTGTGCATTTCTCATCTTTGTATTCGATGTGATCTTCAGCTCCGTATTTCTGAAATGCATAGCCCAAAAGTTCGGAGATAAAATATTCGCCCTTATACTCACTTGAAAGCCCCAACAAGAAATCATGGCGTCTATCGTCAAGGCTATCTATCTGCTCATCAAAGATTGCATCGATTAGTTCAATATTTTCGCTAAACTCTGAAACGTTCCGAGAATTGAACTCTCTAATTCTCTTTAAACCCAGCACATAGCCATCTTTGAAAAATCTAATGCCTGAAACAAAATTTACATCCGATTGAAATAGTGAATATATATTTCGAACATTGTGATAGCTCTTTAACGCTAAATCTTCTAATGATTCTTCATTTTTGTATGGCAATGGGATAAGTCCAACAGTTCCCTTTTCATAAGCACCGTGACCCGTAGAAAACAACTTTGCCTGACTACAAAAAGAAATAGAGTTTAGCGAGGCCAACAGCTTCATTCGAATATTGTTATCACTTGGTATCAGATAGCACGTTTTATCACTGGAAGCACAGTTTCTCGGCAACGCCCTGAGAGAGATACCTTTGGTACTCTTTCTTGACCAGAACAAACCTGGCTTTCCCATATGATTAAAGGACCAGCTTTTGGGCCCCCATAAGTACCCATTTCTTGGTCTTTTCTCATATAAGTAATCCCCCAAATATCCCCCCTTTTTTCGCCAGTCGACTAAAAGATGGATTGAAGCGTAAAATAAGGAAAACTCCCCTCCTTTGCTAAAGAAGCACCAATGATCATTCTCTCCGATACCAATATCTTCCGGAGAAACCTCCCAAAAAGCTCTTACAAACCTAGCGTCATTGTCAGTTTTACAACCTCCGACAAGCTCACCATACCTATCTACTTGTTTATAATCACTGCTAGAGCCGAGCCTATTTAACCTATCATAAGTGATCATTGAGTTTGGTAAATTTCTAAATTTTAAATGCGGGACCACAATTATGTCTTTTTGACTTTCCAATATATCAAGTGAATTCTTTGCCCTATCTGAACTCTTTCTTACGTCAATAAATAATGATGTAGAATCAGAGGCTTGCTTGGAAATAGAATATGCCGCAGTTTCAACCATGGCGTTATCTAGTACAGCATCACCCAGATCTAACACATTCACCAAATTTGTTGAACCCAAGAAGCTCTCTTCTCGCCACTTTTTGAACGAAGACAATGCAAAGCATGTTCTACTAGTTATAGCTCCTACTAGCGCTTGCTCTAGACCTAGCGACAAGCCTCGATCAACAAATGCTGTATATAAATCAATGTACCCTATCGGGTAAGCCTCCCGTGCATACTCATTGACCATATCGGTCATAGCTCCAAATGGAGGATTCATCAAAACAACATCAAACCTTTTCCTACATAGATCTATAAATGCAAATCCTTTCTCTGCATCAGCTGCAAATAGTCGCTTTTGTCCTGAAGCCGAGTCTGTCGCTGACTCAGAATAACTCACAAGTTGTGAAAGTATTAGTTGCTCTGCTTGCTCCCAAAAATCCTCACTCACATCACCGAAATTGTAATATCGCTTACCTTCACGCACTTCCCACTTCTCACCGCCAAATAGACCGCCTTGTATTTCAAGCACATTTTCATCTTTTTGAGATTTTGCCTCATCAATTGCCGATTGAATTTCTTCTTCAATTTTGAGTAATGTTCCCGCTTCACCAGCCAGTTGCATCTTATCGAATATATCCTCGAGCAATTGCCCAAGAACACGAGGTTGGACCTGACTGGCAAATTCTTTAAGCATGGCTTTCTCACCAGGCATTGGCTCGGCACAAACTATATTAGAGCGCTGAATTTGAGGTCGATCAACTGGCTTAACATCATCAGATGACCATGTTTTCTGCGCCCGCAGCCAAAGTGAAAGGCCCGCTATTTGGGCTGCCCGGGGGTCAATATCTACACCGTGAATATTGTGCTCGATAATCAAGCGCGGAACGTCAGCGATAAAGCCTTCCTTATCTGGGTAGCTATCATGCAGAGCTTCTTTAGGTGAACCCCCCTCATCACACCAAAAAGCATCTCGGCCTTTTTCATTCTCAATATCCCAAGCTTCCGCGTAAATCTGTTCAAATAAGTCAAAAGCATAAAGCCCGAAATGCATCGAGCCACAGGCAGGGTCAAGCATTTTTATGTCACGAGGGTCTTTGATTGGACGGTGCCGGATATAGGCTGCTTGTTGTAACAACTTGTCTTGGCTTAACTCTGTGGACTCTTGCTCATCCTGTTCAGGTGATATTTCGCCAGACTTTAAGAAAATCTCATTCGGTCTCCGTACCAGATACTGACAGCTATCAACTAAAGTCGTGTTGCCTTGTGTCATTTCATACCAAATTCGCCCTAAGGTGTTATCGGTAAGAAACTCCACCACATAACGTGGCGTGAAGAATTGGTTACGAACTGCCAGTTCACGACTATTGCGCGGCGCTTGCGATTCATCGCGCATTTTCTTGCGCTCTTCTTTGGAGTTGAAGTACTGGTAAATCCAACCAACGGTTTCATCTTCAACCCAAAGGATCTCCAACTCGGCATGATTGATTAAATCCAACAATTCCAGTAATACCGTTTCGCGAGGAAACAAGCGACCCTGACTTGAATAACGATCAAACAACACCGCCAAATCTAAACTCAGCTCATCGAACACACTAAACAGATAGTGCTGATAAGCTTGGCCAGTTTCGCCCAGGCTACTGCCAGCAATCCGCTGATAAAGCTGAAATCCCTTAGACTGATACCCATCGCTAACGGACTCCATAATAAACTGGCGAGCCTCGGCCATACGCAATGCTGCCAGGCGATTGAGTACAGTAAAAGCTTGCTCTCGCACGATACGGTCTAAGGCAGCAGTAACCAAGGCTTTATCTTTATGTGGATCAGCCTTATGACTAGCGGCTAGGTAATGCTCTAAAGTATCTCGCAATAGCTGCGCGGTTTGTTGCTCACTCGGGGTTAGAGCGGGTAAGTCACTCAGCGCTGCAACACCGCCTGTGACCGGGTCTAGGCCATAGGTATTCTGTAACTGCTGAGTAAACTCATCACTGAGTAGTTTGCGGGCATCACCCACAAATTTTTGCAGACGATTACGGGTTGCTTGATCAAATGCCATGATTAATTATCCTAATCGCCTTATTTACCATCCGATAGTTCAAAGCTGATATCCAGTTCGTCGTAGTCTTGTAGCTCTTGCTTTAGCTCTGTGAGCTGGTCAATAACGCCATCAATTGCTTTAGTGGTCTCTAATACTTTGGGCACAGCCACTTTGCGCTGTAGCACTTTAGGTTTATAGGTACCCTCTTCTTCCTGCTTCTTTTTCTTTTCGAGTTTTTCTTGCTCACGTTGCAGGCGGCGATTATCAGCTGTTTCTTTCACCGATTTTTGTAGGTCGCGCAGAGATGTGGTGATTTCATAATCGCGATTCAATAAGGTTTGAATACCACTGAGATTTTGCTCTGCCTCACCTCCAAACTGCTCCAACCTGCCTAATAGACTATTGCGTTCATCAGCCGTTAACTCTTCCCAGCCAGGGCTTCTAGGTAGTTCCTCTTGCGCATTCTTTAAGCTTTGCTCTACGTCTTGGTTCATCTTGCTGGCAGCATCCGCCACACGGGTTTTGATATCCCCCAGCATGGTTGAAAGGTCAGCTTGATGCTTGTGAAAGTCTTCTTGCTTGAGGCGCTGTTGAAGCTGCTCTACATCATCAGACAATTCAGTTTTTAATTCACCGGGCACGCCTGAGTTTGGCAGGCCATTAATGCCTTTAGATTTGGCATCCAACGCCAACAAAGTGGTTTCAAGGCCGTGATCAAGACTGACTTTAACTTCGGCAGCCCACTTTAAGTTGCTATATAAGGGCGACTCTTCCGCGCCCATTCGCTGGGTTGCATCGGAACAATCGTTAAAGAGCACATCACGGAGCGCCTGTTGTAACTCATCAACTCTTCCTTCACCTGGTACATTAAGACGGTTGAGTTTTTCACCCAGAGAGCCGAACTGTTGTTGAAAAACGGGGAAGTTCTTTTGTGCAGCTTTACTGATCTCTTCTTCTAGGGGAATGATCATATTGCCATCGGCAATCACCTCACCTAAACGCTCTGCTGCCAAGGCACACATTTCATTGGACGGCCTATCGTCACGTAGGGAGATACCCACATTGGCAAAGGATTTATTCGATTTGAAAGCATCGATGGCCTGCTGACCCACGCTGGTTAGCTCTCGGCCTGCGACCTTAAGTTTTATTTCGCCTGCGCTAAGCATGGCCGCCAACATATAACGGGTGGTATCAATCGCCCAGCCAAATTTAGGCCGGCTGAAATCTTCACAGATTTTTTTACCATCTACTGTGCCATTACGCTCGATATAGTCACGAATACTGACCAGGCCTTTATTATTTTCATCGATAGTAAAACTGCCACTGCTATCTTTTATTACCAGACCAAGAGGATCCGTTTCACTGGTTGCACCACTAAGACCTGCTTTTAAAAACTTTTCAGCCAATACTGTTTGTGCACGATGCGGGGCTTCACTGTATCGCTCGTAAACACGATCAGCCACGTCTTTGAGATGCTTTTTGTTGGACTCAAGCAGGTCTTGGGAGAAAGTGTCAACTGCGGTGTTAGTACCCCGGAAGATAAATGACCCTGCCTGCAACGCACGCTTGAGTATGCGCTGAAGCTCTGGCACCAGTTTGGTTTGGGCACGATCTACTTCGGCATTGCAGTATTCTTTGACTTCTTTATCGGCATCATTGCGGTGGCGACGAGCAATTTCTTCGCAGCGGTATATATTCGCTAACAGATCATCTACATCGGGCGACTTACGACCAAGGAGGTAGATAGTACTCTGATTTGCCTTTTCTCGTGAGTCCGACACTAGCTCTGAAAGGTTATTGTCATACTCTGCTGGGTCAACAAAGTCGATTAGCGTTTGAACCGAATTTCTCTCGCCAGCTAAGCCACTCGGCAAGCCATTAGGGTTTTGCAATTTAAGGCCCGTTTCAACACTTAAAGAGCCTTCGACTTGTACTTTAGGTAACGGAGATAAACACCCTCGCAAAGTTTCACTGAGGATCTTACGCAACTCGATGGTTTTTAAGCCGATCTCATTTCGTGCTCGTTGTATCTCTGTGAGTTTTTCACTGATAAAGCCCAAGTAACCATCTTGCTCGCTAAAAGGGATGGCGGCCTCATTGATTAACTCATCTACTGCGGCGTTAAAGGCGGCTTCATCTTGAGTTTGGGTGATGCTACCTTGCATCAGTGCCAAGGTATTTTGACGCGTGACTGGTAAATTGGTGAGTATCTCTAATACGGCTACGGTTTTGGCGATATTATTGTGCAGCTCGCTATCGTAGAAGTTTGAACTCTTTACCTTACCTACTGCCTGGTGCTTAGTAGGGAATGCTCGCTTAATATCCTTTTCAAGCGCATCGTAGAGCGTGACAGTGTTAGCCAGCATGCCTACGTTCTCATTGGCAATGGGTTGGCCGTTTGCACCCTCTACCAAGATATCCTGAATAACCTTAATAGCTGAACGTAAGCCGATACCGCCCGTTGACTTTGCCAGTTGGCCTAACAGCGTTAACAGAACTTCAAAGTGTGCTGGGAGAAATGGATAGAGATTTACAAAGCTTTCTTTGTCGAAATCTGCTTCGTAGACGCGAGCATCTTCTAGTTTTGTGGCATGACGTAATGCCTGGCCATTTTGATCAAAGAGCTTACCCAGTTGATCGACACCATCGGGTGACTTACCTAAGAGCCTGCGGTAACAAATTTCTTTGATGTCGCTGGATTCGAGATTTATCTGAATAGGAAAGCGATCTTTTAATTTATAAAGTTGCGCGGAATTAAGCGCTGCTTTTTCATTGTCTTCGGTGAGTGTTTGCTGTGCGGTGCCAATCATCCAAACTTTGCCGTCACCGATGTTTTTTAGGTTTTTAGCCAAGCCATCCAGATTAAGAATCAAGTTATCCCGTGAGCCTACATATTGGCCTACCTCATCGACGATGAAGATAATATTTTCTTTACCGGAATGCTGCCTAGCAATGTCGATCATCTCGGCAACGCGGTCATTTTCGAAGCGAATAACTTCACTGGCTTCAGTTGTAAATGAGTTTTCGGTTTTAAACAGTTGTGGATACATTTCGTGAGCTATGGATGGAATCAGACCATCTACTACCAGGTCATCATTTTGTAGGCTTTTCCACTCTTCACCTTCGGTATAGGTTTTAAAAAGATCTAAGAATTCATCATAACGGCCGTCTTTTTGTAGCTTGCGCTCGAACGCCGCAACTTTAAGGTTTCGGGAATAGCCCGCCCATTGCAGTACTTTGTAGTAGAGCACTGTAGCTACATCTTCCATGGTAGCGCCGGCGACTTGCTCCGAAGCCAAGTCGAGCATGACCACTGCGGCAGGGAAGCGTTTAGCTACCGTTGTCAGCAAGGATTTGGTTTGTGCACGGGTAAGGCGATCTTTAAGGTGGTCAATAAAAGGGCGGCCTTCCACTTCGACAGAGTCATCAAAAGCTAAGCCTAGGTACTTGGTAAAAGAGCTTTTACCGGAACCGTAGAAGCCTGATACCCAGACACCTACTTCGTTTTCACCACCTTGCTCCATCGCCAATTGCATCTTGGACAGCAGGTCTTCGAAGTGCTCTTCAATGCTATCGGTAGCAACATATTCTGATATTTCTGACTTGAGTCGCTTCTCAGCATCAGCACCATAGCTGATTACTTTCTCGATGGCTCGATCAATACCTTTGGCTGGATCGAAGAGTTGTTTAATTTGCATAGTTATTCCTTATTATGTCCTTCCGTTGGTTCAGCCGCCGACATGCATGGAGCGGTAATTACCGTCTTCTGGGTAAAAGCCCAGGAACTTTAAATTTGTTTGACCTGTTCGAACTCCAGGATATAAAAACACCGTAGGTACACTGAAGCGACCTTGCAGCTGGCTTTCTACTGGTCCAATACGCATATAGGGATGTAAAGCTTCTAGGTCAGTTACTAAGAGTAATGCTTTTTCATCTTCATCAAGCTCTAACAATTTTTTCTCTAATCGTGACTGCAAGGCTTTGTCATCACCATCAATAGCATTGGTAAGAGCCGCATTTGTTTTTACCCATTCAAGCGGTGCTTCCGCATCTTGCTTAAGCCATAGTTTGCGACGAAAAGCTGGTACCGATTTCAGTATGTCGTTGACATGTTCAGCAATGGAAAAGGTATGTACATTAAAACCCTGCTTTTGCAGCATTTGAATCCATGCTTTGGTTTGCCGTTTAACCTCGATGATCTGCTTTGGCGAAAACACTAAGTAATAAATCGGCTCAAAGCTCGCATGCTGAAACTCCCGCCCCTGTTGGATACGGGTAACAAGCTCATCAAAGTCCCGTTTCAATGACGACATCGACGACTTCCTCCATAGTTTTGTGAGTCCAACTGATGGCAACCGCATCAGCGGCGGTTTGAATTATCCAAAATTTATGAACACTCAAACGTTTTAGCTCGTCTCGCACATCTTCTGGCTGCAGACCAAAGAGTTGCCAGTCTGGGTGAGCAAGTAAGTTGTTATCGGCTATGCCTTGTAAATGTAGGTCATAGGCTAAAATAACTGTGGCACAGGAATCTATTCGAATCGGTGTTATTTGACGTGCCGACCGCGTAAGTGGGTGCAATAGTTGGTAATCTACACAAGCGCCTAGTAAGTAGGAGGACAAACGCTTAATAGTTGTTTCTGACCACAGTTTTGCTGTTCGACCATCGAAGGTAGCGCGATGAACAAACTCTTTGGAGTCTTCATTGCTGATTTCTTCATAGCCCGACGCGTAGCGTTCCCAGTAAACCTGGGTAACGAAATCTCTCAAGATAAGATTTGCACGTGCCGTATAGATAAAAAATAATTGGTTTAATGCTCTAGGTGAGACACGGTGACTCAGCGCTTTAAGCCATTTAGCTGGCTGGTGCTGCGGGTGAATGTAGCGCGGGGCGAAGCATTCTGCCACGATATTACGGAGACGACGTGCTGTAACATTCGGGAATTCGCCCGACTCTAGAGCAGCATTGAATAACTCCTGAGCACCCATGGTTGGTTGCCATTGGTTAAGCAAGGCCTGGGTTTCTTCGATCAACCCTAGCCCCGCTTGGAGTTGTGTTGTGTAAAAGGGCTGCTTTATCATCCGTTGGCCCGGAAGTAAGGGTAGACTTGATCACCTGCGGTAAAACCCTGTTTATAAGCCGCAGCCATGCGACTTATCATAAGTTCAGATAATTCATCCCCCTCAATGAGAAGTGGACCAATTCCACGAGTACTGTCTCCAGAAGACAGCTCTTGCAGACCAGCCTGGGCTTTGTCCTCGGACGTAAAGAGCTCTAATATAGAGGGGTCTTCAATCAAAAATTGAGATATATCGTTCTCTATATTTTCAGGAAGTCTAAATAAGTGATGCACATCACCCACACCAATGTGTTCGTCGTGAGCAAGCTGCGCCGCGCCACTTGCTCCATTCACTTGAGCTAACGCAGATGTTTTTGGGAATATAGGCGCTAAAAAAGCCTCCCCAGACCGAGACAGAAAACTGCTTGGCCACCAACAAGCCTGCTCTTTCTCTCCGAGAAAACCTACGCATACTCTCAATTCCACTATATTTCTTACTAACATCTTAAACACCTGTTATTTCATTAATAGCTGTTTATGCTGCATTAAAACCAGGCCGTATCTGCTTACAATAGAGAAATTAGCTTTGGCAACGCACAGATCAAGTGTAACAATTCGATTATGAATTATCATGAAAATGCCATGTGCAGGCTAGATATTTTAAGCAAGAGTATTATATCACTTGGTTGCGATATTATTGTTATGTCCGCCAATCCCTCTTTGCTCGCAGGCAGCGGCATCTCTGGCATCATCCATAAAGCCGCGGGGCCTCAACTAGAAGCAGCAGCGAAGCCATTCGCCTCACTCACGCCTGGGCAAGCAATCATCACCCCCGCATTTAATTTATCCGCTAAATATGTAATCCACACCGTCTGCCCAAGGTATATGGATGGCCAGCGAGGTGAAGCTGAGCAGCTTTATAGCGCCTATGCATCGGCTCTGGCACTGCACAGTGAAGCGCCTGATGCTAAGAGCATTGCCTTTGTTTCTATGGGGACCGGTGTTTATAAGTGGCCAATGGCGTTAGCTGCTGATATCGCAGTAAAAGCACTGTTGACGAGTACGTTTGAGCAGACATCGATGTGCGTTGTAGAAGAAAAGACCAGGTTGATCTATCAAGCGGCTTTAGACCGCTACATGTAGGCTAAATTTTTGCAGAAATTTTTTTAGACCCTAGTAAGCGCTCAATATATCTACCCCACCCCGGTGAGAAGGCCCACCTTCCCCCTTTTATCCATCTGGAACCTTGTTTTCGAATTTAGCGTTGGAACCTTGTCTCAAAATACGAGCGCATGGGGTTCGATGCTCGCGAAGCACGGTTCAAGGCCCTCACCCATCACACCATGAAACTCTAACGGAGAAAGCCCATGAAACATTTACGACGCAAGAATCGTAGATCG
>Ga0209602_1001675_pt1 | contig 19237 bp, 48 predicted proteins | sample COGITO_mtgs_1205_3_FD_184810 | JGI IMG/M metagenome (GOLD analysis project Ga0209602, IMG submission 184810) | Pelagic marine microbial communities from North Sea - COGITO_mtgs_120524 (SPAdes) (version 2) | ecosystem: Environmental > Aquatic > Marine > Epipelagic ...
TTGCGTTCTTTGAATCTTCTGTAAGTGTAAGTATAGTTGATGCACCTAGTTGATTTAATGCTCCATTACAAATGTCTACTACTGATGCCATATTACTTCCTTATTATATACTTGCGTCTTATTTGTCTATCTTTTTTTAAAGCAAAGATTTCTTCTATTGTCTTACCTTGTTTTTTGTCGAAACCATAATGATTTTTACCATCATGTTGAAACCTGTCTACTAAAACGTATCTGTAAATATAATTACCTTTCTTTAAATGTACTACAGTTTCTAAAGTTTTTGTTTCTTTTATCATGCACTCTAGGGGGTTTCCACTCTCGCTTCCACCCCCTAAAATTTATTTATTATGCTTCGTGAGCTTCGATTTGTACAACTTTAGCTTCTTCCATTCTAGTCGCACCGAATGCAGCAGAATAGTAAACTTGAGTTGCGTAACCTTTGTCAGATCTTTCATCGATTCTAGCAGTAGAATCTTTACCAACAGCTAATGCAACACCATCTTGTACGTAAGCGATACATTTTCTTTTGCTTGAAGCAATAGCTAGTCTGTTAGTAACACAGAAGTCAAAACCTAGGAAAGTATTAACATCACCAGATGCTAATGCTTTTACTGTGTTGAAATCACTTGAAGTTACTTCAGTAGTTCCTAATAGATCAGAGATCTGTTTTGGAGATACTATGATGTATCTTTTTAGTGAAGGATCAACATCAGCTAGATCGATGATTTCTTTCGCTTGTCTTAATTTAGCGATAGTTAAACCAGCAGTTCCAGCTTCATCGATTTTTTGACCAGCAGGTAATGCAACAGCAGTACCACCAGCAACACCTGTATCAGATGAACCAACAGCAGCAGCGATGATAGCATCATCCATTGCTCTACCCATTGCATAAGCAGCAGCTTGTGCGTAGCTAGAAGTAGGATCTACTAACATTCTTACTTTATCTAGATCATCAACTAAGTCTGCGAACTCGTAGTCTACCAAGCTAACTCTTCTTCTTGAGTGAGGGGTATCTGCCTGTGGAGTATCCGAGTGTCTAGTTGATCTTACTGTAGCAGTAACGCTTCCGATTTGATCGAAGAATGCGTTCTTACCAGTTACAGATTCTAATCTTACTTTATCTCTAAGAAGAGAACCTTTTTGTTGTGATAACATTTGTATGTTTGAACTGTATTGTTCTACAAATGCTTTTGTTATTTCAGTTGACATATTATGTCTCCTATTATTGTTAAGTTAATGTTAAAACAAAACAGAGACGTTATCAGAAATTCTGGCTTCTCTTGGATTTAAAGTCTTTTAGACTACAAGTCTATTCCTTGTTGTCAGTAAGGTTCTTTCGAATTGTCTTACTTTTCTTAGGCGAATTTTCACTCGCCTTAGAAACCCATGTATAATATTTTTCACAGCTTGGCAAGGGATCAGATTTTATTTTTTCTGATCCACTTTCCAATACCATTCTTAATATTTCTAATCTTATCTCTTCTTTATCCATTCATCATTGTTCTTAAAGTGAATACTTGCTGAACTATTTTATCATGATCTGGGTGAGATTTATTCCAATATGGACCATCTCTATCATTTACAAGTTTACTAATTTCAGCTTGGTAATCTGTACTTTGATCCATGCCTTCACTTTCTGTACTAATTAATTTATCTTCAGACATAAGATTAGCAATGTTTGCAAAACCTTTTATGACAGAAGGATGATCTCCAATACGAGTACCATCTTTTAGTTCCATATTAAGTATATCTTCACTCATGTTTGCTTTAGCAATTGCTCCAGCTCTTTTTATATTCTCATCATAAGATCTACCCCACTCTTTACGAAGTTCTTGTTCAGCATTTGCTTGAGCAGTTTCTGTATCTACTCTTGCTTGTTGAACAGATCCTTCCATAGAATTTTTATAGTATTCTAAAATTCCTTGAGCCTGTTTATTGTTTAAACCAAGTTGGTGAGCATTCTCTGCAAATTGTTTTATTGCATTCTCATCTAACGAAGCTATTTCAGATTGTACTTCTAGTTTATATTTATCTGGAGATTCTGGTCTACCTAGTTTTCCATAAACTTCATTCCATTGATCATCTGTTGAGTTTTCATTTGGTACTGCAACTTTATCTTGACCAATCATTCTAGTTGCGTTGATATAGCTTTTAGCTAACGCATCTATTTCAGTAAATTTAGAAATATTAGGATCGTTTCTAAACTCTTCCGAGATTGTTTCTTTCCAAGAGTTGCTAACAGTTGGTTGTTGAGTTACTTGAGGAGTGTCTGTAGTAGTTTGTGTTGTCTCTTCTACAGGCACATTAGTTTGTGTTATCTGTTCACTTGACATTTTTATTCTCCTTACGTAGCATTGTTTTTATAAATAGAAGTACACTACGTTGACCTTCCATATATGCACTTTCATGACTATCACCTTTTACATTAGTGGTAGAATGATAATGACATCTTTTTTCTAAATCAAACAAGACTTCTTTGCCTTCGTCTGTGTTAAAAATATGTTGATAGCTGTCTCTTAATTTTTTTATTATTTGTTCCAGTTCTTTGTTTTGGTTCATACTATTCAGCTTCTGAATTAGCTAATGCTTGTGCTTCTTCTGGCAATGCTTTTGCTAATGGTGCTATATCTCTCCCTGCTTGTGCTACTTGTTGCATCTGTTGCATCTGTTGTTGTTGTTCAGCTTGTGCTGCTGCTTCTTGTCTTTCAGCATTTAGTTCAGCTTGTGGCTTTAAAATTTTTTGAGGTACACCAACAATACTAGTTAAATGCCTAACTAATTTATCCATATTAATATGGTCGAATACTGGAGCAACATTTGATAAGCTACCTAAAATTTCAACTGCTCTCATAATAGATGACAGCTCTGTAGATTTTTGTGCTTTAGCAAGTGGTGATACATATTCAATTTCTATATCTTGACCAGATAAAAATTCTGGTGGATTAGGAAATAAATTCTTTCTCATTAAAATTGCAAACGATCTATCAATCAATGGCTTTAATAATTCAGATTGAAGTCTACCAAGAACTGGTCCAAGTAATCTCATCTTCTCTTCGTTTCTTTGAATGACTTCTGTTGCCGTCATTTGTGGACCATCTTGCATTTGTAATTGATTTACATAGAAAGCATTTCTGATTGAGTTTCTTCTTTGCTCTTCCATATTTAAACCTAGTGTATTATTTGCACCAATATTTAATGGTTCAATTCTATCTCTAGTTCCTGCTCTGTAGAAGTTTAGTCCACCAGGTACAGTTCTTACAGGTAACATAAAGCCATCGTCTGGAACAAGTAAAGGTGGATCAACTTGTTTCTGTGCAGACTTGATTATAACTTTAGACATTTCATTTAACATCTTAACGTCTGGCAAAGCTGTCATTGCTGGAGATCTACCATAAATTTCGTGTGATGCTTTTAAGTATCTTGGTACTACAAATGGAAACTCTTTAAATCCAGATACAGATAACTCATCTCCAGAATCAGCATCTAAGTATACAGATTCAAATGGCATATTTTCTTTATCTTGTTTTACAGGATTAAAATCTGATCTAGGATAAACAGCATGAAGTATCTCTACTTCTTCGTAAGGATCTTTCTTTGCTATAACTGCTATGTTAGTTGATACAGTTTTAAATTTTTGTATTGCAGCTCTTGCAGATATTCTAAACTTTCTAAATACTGTGTCTATTCTACCTTTGTCATTTTCTGAAATATACATTTCATTAATGTGTCTTGTAGAAAATTTTAAATCATCTTCATCATCTTCTTCAATAAACATTGCAGCAGTTCCAAACGTAATTAGATCGTGATACAATTCAAAAATTTCTTGTTGAAAGTTAGACTTGTTAAATACTGAATACATAATCTCTGTAGTAGATTCCAACCATTCTTTTGCTTCATCTTCTCCTTCCATTCCACCATTTTTAAATTTTAAAGAAAACCAAGGTGTTGATGGGTTAGTCATCATACCATGTAATGATGCTGCTAATAATTCTACTGATTGTAATGGTGAACTATCAAAAATAAGTTCAGTTCTTTTATCACCTTTAGATCTTGTTTTAGTTACATCAGCTTTTCTTGGTTGCATATAGTCTGCAACTTCTTGCCAATGACTTTCCCAATTTTGTCTTTGAGTTTTTAATCTATCGAATCTTGATAATAATTTTTTTGCTAAATCTGTTTGTGCCATTATGCTCTACCTAATAAACTTGGTTTACCTAAAGTCAAGCCACCAGTTACACCTGTAACTCCTGTCATGATTGTTGGAGATCTTCCTTTTGCCTTAACTCTTTTTTTTCTTAACTCTTCACTATCTTCTACTTGAGCAACATTGCTCTGTGAAACTTCTGCAGTAGTTGGTGATGTTGTAAGTAAAGTTCTTCCACCAACATTTTTTTCAACTAATGCACCCCCACCATTACCACTTGTAACTTCTCTACCCATAGCATCTATTGATCCAGAACTTCTTCCACTCATATAACCTTTGTAGTCATCTATTGAAGCACCATATGCTTTTCCTGTTGCTAGATTTGTTTTACCAATAACATTTCTTTCATAATATGATTTGTTTACTTCAAATGCTTTTTTACTTATTCCAAGTTTATCTAAACCTGTACCAATAATTGAAGGCATAAACTTTGGTGATGTATAAGAGTAGTTTTTAAAATCTACCATGTCTTGTTTTATTTTATTTGCTTTAGCTATTTCTGCAGCTTTTTTTGCTTCGGCTTTATAAGCACTAGATGTTCTGTATGTTTCTCTGCTAGATGTATATCCACTTCCACCACCAGATCCACTTGTACTTGAAGTTCTTCCAGAATTATTTGTTGATGAGTTGTAAGATCCACCACCATATTGAGAATCTCTATCTTGTCTTGCCATTTACTTTCCGAATGTTAAAGAAGATTTAGTTTCAGATTTAACTTCTACTTTTCCTTCTGTTTTAACTGTTTGATTAATACCTACACCAGTATCTAAATCATCCATATTGCTAACAACTTTTTTAGCAACAGGTTTAATTTTTTTCATTGCTTTCTTAATTTTATCTAACATATTAATCTCCTAGTAATGTTTTAAGTTTTTCTTCTTCACTTTCTTGAATACCTAGTGGTCCAGTAAGGATTGTAGATTTTCTTCCTTTTCTTTTTCTTTCAATAGCTGCTTGCTCTTTTGCAATTCTTGCTTCTTCCTCTGGCGAAACTTCTGGAGCAGGTGCTTCAACAGGAGCTGGAGGTGGTGGCAGAGTTGGCATTTTTGGTTTTAATATTGATCCCATAATTATATAATCCTATAGTTATTATCTGCTACACTTTGTGGAGCTGTTTGTCTAGTATTTAATTCTTGTAACCCCACTGCAAGATACCTCATCGCATCGCAAGCATGACTACTCCAATCGTGTACAGGCTTTGATCTGAACATTCTATTCTTATCAATATACTTCCTATGGTAATGTCTTAACGCATCTATTAACTTTTTGCAATGATCTGTGTCAAACCAACATCTGTTGAGCAACATTGTTACTGCGTGAATTCCTTCTTCTACTGGTAGCTTCGGTACTACTTTAAATCTAATTCCTAATTGATAAGCAACCTCTCTTCTGGTTTTGCCATTGCCGAACTCCTGTACATCAATATCGTGTGGTGCATAATGATCTTTGTAGACATAAGGTTTTTCGTTTAGCATCTGAATATAGTGTGGTAATCCATGACCACGTTCTTCATGGTAATCTATTATTTGTATTGCTGTTCCTTTTTGTTGAAAAAATATAATACTACTGTGGTCTGCGACACCGAGATCCCATGCAGTTGAGACAGGCAAAGTAGGATCGTAGGGAACTCTTGCTAGTTGCTTCTTATCATCTAGCTTGGCGACTTCGTCTCCATATATTGCACCTTCTATATTTGCAATCCAATCGCATTCAAATTCTTGTAGGTACTTCTTTTCACCCATAATTTCTCTTGCTTTATCTAATTCTTCCTGGTCGACTATCTTTGTATTGCTAGCTTTAGCTTTGTAGTTAAACCAATCTTCTGCACCATTTGCGTGTTGGTATAAATCATAGAAGTTATTATTCATTCCAGCAGGTGTACCAATAAAGACACAGTAACCTTTTCTGTCAGATAGAGCTGGTCTAATTATTTCTGCAAATAGCTTTCCATCAATGTTTGCGTATTCGTCTATGACGCAACCATCAAGATAGATACCTCTTAATCCATCAGAATTTTCTGCTCCGAGTAATGTTATCCTAGCACCATTAGGTAGATCTACTCTTAACTCTGTTTCATTGAACTTTGTTGATGGGATTTTATCAGTAAACTGTTTCATGTAATCCCAGGCAATACTTTTTGCCTGTTTGAATGTAGGAGCAATATATGCAAATCTTGGGTTCTTGTGTGTACACATTAAAGCTGATTTGATTAAGTGGTTGATCATGCATACTGTTTTACCAAATCTTCTGTGACATACTAGCACACTCCATCTATGTTTATTAATTTGTTGATGTAAGTAGCTTTGATGTTTTCTAGGTGTGTAAGGTATTTTGATATTCATTAATGTAGCATATTAGATTTGTGCATATCGTTTAAAGAATTATAATCTATTCCTAATGTTACCATTACATAGTTAATAAACAGATCAGCTGATTCCTTATTAGGTATACCAATAAACTTAACTGTTACTGCATTAGTCTTTTCATCTACAAATGCAATACAATCTAAATCTTCTGTGTCAAGGTAAGCCATATACCATATGTAGTGTTTTAAAATTCAGAGTAAAGTAAAAAAAATTTTACAGAAAAAGTGTGTATAACTGGTGCAGGGTATGTGTGTGTGAGTGTGTAAATTATCCATATATATATATATAGTAAATTGCTAGTAAAATCTGGGTGTATACCCCCCCACGCAATCCTTAAATCACCACAGAAAAAGACAAAATATTTATTCTTTATATATTACAATTGATATCCGTTTATTATCGTTAGTAATATTTTAAATAATCAAAGCCGTTAGTCTTAACGTGTGAATTGAAAAAACTTGAAGGATAGATTTGAATAGCATCATTTGAATATCTTAAACTCATTTGAATATATCTCTCTATCTCATCTCAATATATTTTTTTAACTCAATCAATATAATTCTTGAACCAATAAAAGTATCTTAAAAATCTAGCCACAATTTAGCCTTATTTCAGCTGTGCCACATTCTAGCCACAATTACCATGCGTCAATCTGTCAACTTATGATTAATTATCAATTTGATACAAATAACGAAACAAACGAAAAAAAAGGGAAAATATGACTACAAAAACAAATAAAAAAACAATCAATCTTAATGACTTTGGAAAATGGGAAACTCAATTGCCTTTATATTTAGATTTATATTCTAAATTAACTGATGAAGGCAAAAAAGAAATGAAAATGCAAGTTTCAACTTTGGGAAAATTAGTTGATATAATCCAAAAAGCAAAAAATGATAAGGGGGTAAAATAATGCCAAAAATAAATAAAAATATACTTGTAAAATTTGATCTTCAAATTGGTGAACAATCTTTTAGTGATCAATATATATTCCATAATAAAACAACTGATTATAATTATTGTAAACAATTTTGGGGTTTAAAAAATAAAAATGAACTTGATAAAGGGGTTTATTGGGATAATCAAATGCTTAACGCAATAAGCGTTTATTCAAGTCAAGAAATAACAAATGATGAAGTTAAAACATTGCAAAAATTGGGGGTTATATAATAATGACAATACATATATCAAAAATGACGGGAAAACTTGAAGGCTTTCAAGCTATCTCAACTAATACAGTATCAAACGAATATTGCCAAAAACAATATAAAAAACAAGATGCGAAAAATATTTGCACTTTTTGTTATTCTCATAATATGTTGAATACATTTAGAAAAAATATGCAAGCATCCTTGCAACGAAATACTGATCTTTTAAATTCAAAAGTTTTACATCCAGACGCATTGCCTATTATCAATAATGCTTTTTTTAGGTTTAATGCTCATGGTGAATTGGCATTGGATAAAAAGCAAGGTACAATCAATCTTGAAAATTATGTTAATATAGCGATCAAAAATCCACACTGTACTTTTAGCTTGTGGACAAAAAGGTTTGATATTATCAAGCCGTATTTTGATACACACGAAAAACCAAAAAATTTAATATTGATTTACTCATCACCCTTGACTAATCATATTATGACCAAAGTACCGAAACATTTTGATAAGACTTTTAATACAGTAGTTGAAACCGATTTTGTAGAAAAACAAAATTGTACGGGACAAAAATGTAAGGATTGTCTGTTATGCTATAAAAAAGATACTACTTCAATCATAGTTGAAAAAGTTAAAACTTACGGCAAAAAGAAACTTCAAAAAATACTAACTAAATAAAGGGGAAAATATGACAATACAAGTACACTATAAAACTAAAAAAGATCTTAAGAATAATATTGGTCAAGAATTAAACTACACTGAAACCAATATTTTCAAAGATGAGTACACACCAAACGGAATTGTAATTGGTTGCGATTTGAATAGAAAATTTTTCGCAAAAATTACGATTGAAAATAATATAATAAAAAAAGTAAGTTAACAGAAGGGATATAAAAAAATATGAGTACATTAAAAGAGTTAATAAAAATACAAAGCATAATTGACAATAGAGCAATAGCTAGTGACACCCTGGAAACTTTGGAAAATAAATATTATTATTCAAAGTCTAAAGGGGTTAATATTAAACTAGGGGATATGCATATTGACCATTTTTTGAGATCATTAAATTTACAAGATGATCATAGAAATGACGTTGATATTAAAACAGCTAAAATAATTGTAAATTTAAAACAGCAATTAAGAAAAATAAAAAAAATTACTAATGAAAAAATATGAGTAGTTTAAATTTTTATTTTTATGTAATAATTTTATTTTTAACAATGCTAACAATAATAACAATATAAACAGAAGGGATATTAAAAAATATGGATACATGGAAAGATAGATTTGTTAAATTAATCAATAAAATCACCAAAAAAAGGGGGTGGCAGTGTGACGATATGAACCCTTTTTTTTATCAAATAAATTTACTAAATTTTAGTAATGCAAAAACATTACGAGAATATAAACAGCAAATGAAAAATAAAAAGTAATATGGATATGACAATAAAAGTAATTTTAATTTATGGGTTTATTGCGATAGCTTATGAATTTTTAAAAATTAAAATAACAAAAAAAGAAAGCGAGGAATAGATGACAGAATATCAAAAATTAGAATCATTACATAGTCAATTAGATGAATTGATACAAGGTAATCAATTACCTATTGATGAATTAAAAACTCTACAATCTTTCGTTGAAGATATTAGAGAAAAACATTTAACAGAAAGTGAGGAATAATGCCAGATCAAACTAAAGATGAAATAAGATTGGTCCAAGAAATAAACAAAGCAAGAGAATATGAAAGAAAGAAAGCACAGAAAGAAATAGATGAGGAAATACAAAAAGAAAATGAAGATTACTTAAAAGAAATACAAACTAAAATATGAGTAAACAAGAAATGAGAGCATTACAAAAACAAATGCTTTTAAATATTTTGAGTGCTAAAGGAATAATTTACACTCATTACAAAAACAAACAACTAACAAAGGATAAAAAAAATGTTAAAAGAATATAAAACATGGATACAAAAAAAGTTAAGAGAATGTGAAGCATGGATGCAGACGGCACAATCTAACGAAACTATAACCTATCACGAGGGTTATTTAGCTAGAGATAGATTTTACGATAATGAAACAAGGGATATAGCAAATTTGTTTATGAGATTAGCAGAAGGAAACAATGTTGTCTTATATCAAAAACGTATGAAATATGGATCTACAAATCATGATCCTATTTTTAAATACATAGCAAAAAAAATATAAATAAAAAATAGAAAGGGAAAATATGTTAAGAAAATACAATAAAAAAATGTTTTTAGATTATGCAAGTGCATTTGATTATTATGATGATATGAAAAATGAAATGAAATCTTGGAGTTTAAAAAAGTTTCAAGAATTTTATGATTTTACTCATTATGATTGGGAAAGTGGTTATCAAGCTAGATATAAAAAAAATAAATAGAAAGGAAAAATATGAGTAAACAAAAAATAAAAGATGTAATAGTATTTCATAAATACACGACAATTAATGTCAATCACAAAAAAGCTGTTGTTTTATTGGATATGAATAATACTTTTTTTAATATAAAAAATTATATTAAAGAAAAATATCCAAAAGTACCAATAGAAATAATTAACGAAGGAATGGGGGATAGATAATATGAAAAAGAAAATAGAAAAAAAGAAACCAACAATAAAAGATAAATACAATAAAAAGTTATCAAAAAAATTAAAACAAAAATTTCATGGTATCAAAACCAAAAATATGGGTGATGGTATGATGGAAATATCTTTTAATTAATCTTTATTATCTGGGGGTATAACGTCAGTTATATCCTCGGATACATCAATCATATTATCAGTATTATCTTCCCATGAAATTGTCATTTTTGAATCTATATTTTGTTTGATAGGTTTATTATCACTATATAAATCGGATACCTTGCCTGCAATCCATTGGATAAATTTTGTTTTCTCACGAATAAATAAAATTTCTTGTGGAGATTCAATTTCTTGATAGCTAAAAACTTGCAACAGTTTATCAATTAAAGTTTGTATACCCAGCTTTCGGCTTTCAGTTATCTTAGCTTCTAACTCTGGATTTTTTTTTAAGTAATTGTAAAACTTCGCTAAGCTGTATGGATACTGCTTTTCCTGTATTATCTCTGTAAGGGTTAATCCGTTTACCAATTTTTCGCAAATGGTAGATAGATTTTCCTCGGATATTAATTCTTGGTTTTGTTTTGGTGTAATAGTATTCTTTGATTTGTTCATCTGTATAGTTCCTAAATTGTAATAGTTTTGATAATTGTTTTATTCTTGTTTCATCTGTGTAGCTAGCTTTATTAAATTTATCAAAGTTTTGATAGCCATGATATTTACACTTGAATAACTTACCACCAGATAGTGGATAGCCTTTCATTCTACATGGTATTTTTAAACCTAATCTTAAACCAGCTCTAGTAAAACCTTGACAAAATACTTTTTGCATTGGTCTACCTACCATTATTTATTCTCCCAGGGTTTAATTCCATTCCTTTTATTATACTCAACCTTTGCTCTATATCTTGGATTAGATTGTTTTTTTATTTTGGACAACGCAGCAACAATTTTATCCCCATTAACATACGTTGCTTTGCTATCTCGTTCATCATCTTCTTTTTTTTGAATTGCTAATTTACAAAAATATACATTAACTTTTTCATCCTTTAATTCATCCAGAGGTAGCTGTGATAATTTACTTATAATCTTATCCTTATCCCCTGCAAAACCTTTAACTATTTTAGATATATTATTACCATCTAATATACTGGGTATTGTTTCTTTTAATGTAGCCGTAAAACGGCTATCTTGTGTAGGTTTAACGTCTATCTGGGTTGGCTCATAAAGTTTTTCAGTTCTTAAAAACATTTCATTAACAATATAAGTTTTACCAGATCTACCTCTAATAGATTTAACAATATTTAATTTATTAAGAGTTTCTAGGCAGGATTTGATAGTGGTCCTGCAAAGTCCAGTATCCTTATGAATTGTTTCATGTCTTAAACCTGCTTTGTATCCATTTTTCTTCCAGGCATATTTCATTACAGATAAAAATACATTTAGACAATGAGACTTTCTCTCTCCATCTAAAATATTCATGTGATGATATAGCTTATAAGTTATGTGTAAAAATCCTCGTGTTGTGTTCATTACTTATCCTTTCTTTTTGGTGATTTACATTTTTCTTTATGATTTTCGTGAAATTTTCTTAGTTCTATTACCCATTGATCTTCACTCATGATCTGAAATTTCGTCTCACGACCACGTATACGTTTGATTCTAAAGGTTAGGCTAGTTGGTGTCAGTTCTTTATAGAACACCAAAAAACAGGGTATATTTAAGCGACTAGCGATGATCTTTGATAGGGTTGTAGCCTTCCAGGTTTGACCTTTATCATAACACGTCTCAATTATAGCTAATGGTTCATAACAATACATACAACACTCAACAGAATCCACATCGATGTAAGCAATCCCGTCATATTTGCGATGAAAATCTGAATACTTGCCATTACTGAAAGCATAAACGTCTCTAGCCATTTTTTAATCTTTCTTTTAAACTTTGTATCTCAAAATCTTTTAAGTTCATATGCGTTTCAAGATCATCTATTATTTTTTTTAATTTATCTATTTCTTTTTTTAATTTTTTAACTTCTTTAGGATTTACTTCATCAAAAATTCCAGAATATGTCATTTTTCAAATATTATTTTTTTAACTACAGATCTAGGATAAGCAGTAATATTGCCAATTGATAATTTATTTTCATCAAAAGTAAATGAAGTAAAAATTTTAACTACTTTAGAATCTTTATAATATAAGTACCCAAGATCTTCACACCAACTGTAGCTAAAATTATCAACATCTTTTAGATCATCATACCATTGACTTGAGCTGCAAATATCAACCCAAATTATTCTTACCTTTTTATATGGTAGTTTTTTCTTATTCATTTTTCTTTCCGTTATACAATTAAAATTATCCGTTGACAACCATTTAAAATCATTGTAATCGTTAGAAAAAAAAGCGAAAGGAAAAAATGGAAGATAAAATAAAAAAAGCATTTTCAATATATAATGGTGGTAAAGGTTTAGATCATTGGTCTTATTCTTCTACATCAACACCCTTTGCAAAAAATCTAATTGGTTATTCATTCCCACAAGAAATAAGAAGGAAGTTTCCATTTAGATACAAAGCTAACTTTGGAAATTTAGTTAACAATGTGGTCCAGAGAATGATTGCAGATGTAATCTATAAATCAAAAACAATTAAGCAAGATGATTTTACAGAAGAAGATAGAAGCTACCAAAATTGTTTTAAAAAAGAATTAGAAATTATAAATGAAAAAGAACCAGTAGACGCAAAAGATAAGTTTGGCAGAGAAGCGATGTTAAAGTTTGCCGAAGATTGTATTCCAATTACAAAAAAAGTGGTCCAGGATATTGTTGGTAAAGATAAATTAGTTTGTGAAAGATATGTTGAACTAAAAGAGTTTGATATGATTAAACCTGTGATTGGTAGAATAGATTATGAAAGTAAAACAAAATTTATAGAATTAAAAACTAAGCCACCAAATTTAAGAAAGGTTAAAGGTAAAGAAGAGTGGAACATGATCACGCAAGATCTACCAACTGAACCTACACTTGAGAACCTTACACAGACTTCGTTCTACTACATGACAACAAAGAAGATACCTTACTTGGTATATGTTAATGATAAAGATTATGTCATCTTTGATCAAAGTCATGAGTTGATGAAGGCAGACCATTTGAAATATCTTTACAATAAAATGATTGATAAAATTTTATTATGGGAAAAGATGATTATGTTTTGTGAAGGCAACATAGAGAAGTTAGCTTTAATGTGTGAGCCACCAGATCTTAATCACTTTTTTTATTACAAAGATTTAGCAGATGAACAAAAAGAACTCATAACTAAATTATGGGGAATCAAACAATAACAAAAGGAAAACTATGTCGTGGTTAATATATAAAACAAAAGTAATAGGAACTTATACTTTTATTTACGCACAAAAAGTATGGGGTTTATTACCATTCTAATAACAATTAAACAAAAGGAAAAATATGAGTAGCGAAAACTTACAAAAAAGTGGATCTTTTATATTTAATAATATTGAGATCAATAAATATATGAACAAACATAATATAAATCTTCATTATTATTTAGATAATAAAAGTTTTATTTTATTAAGAAAAAAAATGGGAATGACACAAAAAAATTTTTCTGTTTTTTTAGGAATAAGTGAAAGGATGGTTCAAAATATAGAAGCAAAAAAACATATTGGTTTAAATATTTTAAACAGACTTGAAAAAGTTTTAGGTCAATGGAAAATTAATCATAACTAATAATAAAAAAAAGGAGAAATATGAGTAGCGAAAAAAACAACGTATATAAAATGGAAAACAAAAATATGAAAAAAAATATATATCAAAAGTTACACGCAGCTTGCATTAATGCAGGGGGTGTAAAAAAAGCAGACAAAGTATCTGGTATGAGGTTTAATCCCTTACTTCATGATGCCGTTCAAGAAGTTGCAACACAATCATTGTTAGATCAAGGTTTGTATGTAACTTGTAATTATTTAACTGAAACAGTTGAATCTAGAAATATGGTTATGTGTGTATGTACAATGAGAGTACATGACATCGATGATCCAAAAAGTTTTATTATTGTTGACGGATGTTCAGCATTAGGAAAGATGGATCAATTCGGAACTGGTAACGCAATGTCATACTCAAGAAAGTATGCGTTCTTAAATCTTTTAAATTTAAAAACTGGAATAAAAGATGAGGATGGTTACGCAGCTACACCATTTGAAAAAAATTCTTCAGAGCCATCTGTAGAACCTACATACACAGATAACGATGTGAATGTAGAGGAGATAAGCAAAAAGATACTAGCAACTAAAACTGACAAGCAATTGTTTGCAGTTAAAAAAGAAGTTAGAGATCAAGTGCTTTATCTTAAAGACAATAACTTCAAAGCCTACGAACAGATTAGAGATTTGTCTAGTAAGCATGAAGTCAAACTAACAAATAATCAACAGTAGTTGATATAACCAAGGAGTAAATATGGATAATCAATCCGAAAAAATATACATTAACTTAACCAAGAACCCAGATTGGAAGTCACCAGAAGATAAACTTCCTATTTATGTTGGTCCAAAAAATATGAAACATCCAGATAAGAACTGGACCATTGGAGTAAACATTAATGGTAAATGGTATAACCAAGCTGCGTTCCCATCTAAAGATCAAGATGGAAAGTTAAAAGCTGGTGAACTTACAATAATTTTAACACCTAGTGGAGCAGGCAAATCTATTAATAATAGTTTTGCAAGCGAACCAAAAGATGATAATAACGAATATACTTTCTAATTAGTTAGAATGTATCAAGCAGGGTGGGGTTTTTTTCCCTTTCCGTTTTCCCCACCTTGCTTAAAAAAAGGATTTTATAATGTCTGATAACATAAAAGAACCACCACACTATACTGCCAACAAAATTGAACCTATTGATTTTATAATTGCAAACGATTTTAATTTCTGTGAAGGCAATGTAATTAAATACATTTCTAGATATAAAAGAAAAAATGGTATTGAAGATCTTAAAAAAGCTAAACAGTATATAGATTTTTTAATCAAAAAAGAAGTTGAAAAAGGTACAAAAGAATGACAAAATATATTAGAATCAAGAACGGAGAATGTAGTTTTACTATAATCGAAGAATTTGATTCAATAGAGAATGCTGCAAACAGTTCCAATGAAGGAACAAATGCAGAAGTAAAAATTGAGAATGTTAAACTCGATTTTACAACAGTGAAAAAGGAGCATGATGGAAAACATCAAAATGCGTTTACAGAAGCTGAAGGATCTTCAAGCGAAGAAACATCAGAAATTTCTGGAAGCAAAACAAAAAGCAAATAAGTATCAAAAAGATTCTTATAGATTGTTTTGGAAGATAGAGAAAACGCAAGAACAGTTATTATCAGTTAAGTAGATAATAACTAAGAGTTGAAAAAAAACGAACATAAACTGTAGGGGATCTATGACCATAAATATAAGCCAACACTATAATACGCACAAAAAAAATTTAAATCAGAATCACTTTATCTATAAAGTAAAGAAAGCATTCTACCTTCTAACAAACCATGAAGAAAGATTATATGAGGTAGGGTTTTCAGAGGGGTTTTTATATGCAGCAGAAATGCTACAGAAGAAACCAATAATAGATAGCAATGTTAAACATAAAGTTGGTGTCAAATATAAAAATGCAAATATAGAAGTTGTTTCTAAACTTGTAGATAAAGTGTGTGAAAAATATACTGTTAGCAAGCACGATGTGTTTAGCAAAGGTAGAACTACAGATGTAGTTAGAGCAAGAAGCATTGTCTATAATCTTTTACATGAAGAATATAATGTAAGCGTATCTTCAATGAGTAGAGTATTTAACCAGGATCACACAACTGTATTACATTCTCTTAAAAATAAAATAGAGAAGAAACGATATTGGAATCCTGGAAATACTATTTGGGAAGAGTTTGAAGAGTTAAGAAAAATTACTTTTTAAATCCAGACTTCATATTCTTATAAGCCTTTGCAGTAATAGTAGATTTCTTTTTAGTATTTGAAGTACCAGCTTTTTTCTTTTTGTTTATATTATAATACAAACCTTTTTTAGCCATCTTACCAGTAGCTGTCTTGTGATAACTTTTTTTCATGTTGCTCCTTATGTTGTTTAATATTTAACTCACAATAATTGTCAAAGCAAGAACCTTCTTTCCCATCATGACAAAAATATTTTTTCTTTGCAGTTACGATCCATCCACCCATATTACTCATAAGTTGTTTCTTGCAAGTCTCACAAACACCACAAATTAATATATGTTCTTTAGGTTTCTTCCAGGTTTTCTTCACTTCTTTTTCTTTTTCTTCTTACTAAAGTTAGTAAAATCCATAGTAAAAATATCTTCTACTTTTTTAAACTGATCATCTATCCAACTAAAAAGTTTATAAAACATTCTATCTAACATTTCCATCTTCTTCTTGCCTGTCTTATTCTAGAGTTAGGATCGTTTCTTGTTTTAGCTGACGATCTTTTAAGTTGACCAAGAGATCTAGCACAATAACTTTTTCTACGTTTATCAGCTTTTGATCCTGCTTTAACTTTACCAGTAACTGCAGTTTTTAATTTGCTACCAGGATTGGCTCTTCTATATGCTTTAACACCTTTAGCTGTCATGCCAGCTCCAGACTTTGTTGGTCTGTAGTTTGCGTTCTTACCTTTAGTAGTTTTTCTAATAGCCATTAATTATCTCTTACACTATCGATAAAATTATATATTCTACCTATTTGTTTATCAACATTCATTATTTCTTCTGACAACATACCAATATGAATTTGTAACTCAACAATAGTAATTAATACATAAGTTGATAACCCTAAAAGGATTGTACCTAGTAAAGCAATCAATGCTGTGTTGTGTTGTCGTTTCATTTTGCAACTTTACCTTTGTTGATTCCTTTTTTAATTACATAATCTTTAGTACCATTAGCACCATGATTTACTTCTTTTTTAAGAAACTTAAATAGATTCATTTCTTTTAATTTTTTTTCAGTATGTTTTATAAAACTTTCTAATACTTTATTGTCTCTCATTTGCTACCACCTATGTAACCACCAATGACACCAATCAATCCTGTAACTGACATCTTCATTAATGTAATTACACTTTCATCTACTGGTCTGTTTTCTTCTAGTGCTACCCAATAATCTCCTATGATGATAACACCCAAAAGTATTAAGACACCAGTTGTGATTAATAAAACTACAATGTCTTTAAAATTTTTAATCATTTTCTTTTTCTCTTTTTGTTTAATAGTTTAACTCTTGATTGCCATAACCATGAAGTAAACTTAACAGAGTAAGTCTCTAACCATGAAAACATATCATCTATTGCACTAAAAAAATTATAAAAAAATCTATCAATCATATTACATAAACACACTTGTTGCTGCTATCAAAGTTACCCACATTAAAAACAAAAAAGTATAAACTAATCCTTTAATAAATTTCATCTTCCTTGACCTAAATATCTGTTAGTATTTTTTTGTCTCTTCTCATTTTTATTTAATGATTTTTTATGCTGACCTGGACCACGTTTTTTAGGTTTATCACGAGGAGTAAAGTGTGTGAACTTTTGTTTAGCCATTACTTTTTCTTCTTTTTATATTTAGGTTTCTTTTTCTTACCTGTTTGTTGAGATAACATTGTAGGTTTTTTTCTACTGTATTGTGATACCATCATTGTAGGTGCTTGATTACTCATATTATTTCTTTACTAAAGATCCACCAAAATACAAGCCAATTATTGCAGACACTAAATTAGTATCTAATGGTGTGATGACTAAACTATTTGAAGATAATGTTATCCATTTCATTACTTCTTTTTCTGGTATGAAAAAAAATGCAGGTTTAAATTCTAGATAACCTACAATTACACTTACATCTGGTTGGAATATAGGCATTAGTTTTGGTAATAATACTATAGCAAACACAGCAGTTAAGGCTATAATTCTTCTGGTCCACTGGAAGCCTTTGTCTTTAAATTCTCTAGCTTCTGCGAAACCTTGTCTTTGTACATCAGCTCTAGCAATTAACATCTTTTGTTCTGCTTGTTTTGCTTTAATACTTTGTGACCAGATACTCATTACTCCACCGAGTACAGTAGAACCTAGCATTGTTATCATTTCAAATGGCATATATTTCTCCTATTGATTATTTACATTATATAAAACATTATTCATATATAATTTTTATGTTAAGTTTCTTTTGTTCTTTAGTTGGGGATCTATGAATAAAAGATCCTATTCTTTGTCTGGTATAGCCATCTTTATGAGTGTAGTTTTTCTTTCTATAGTTCTTAGCTTTAACATCATAACATTGAAACTTTCCTGTTGTTAGATCTAAGGTTACTATATCTACTGGACCAAGACCACCTATAGGAGTGAACACTATTATATTAGGATCTTCTGCAAGACGAGCTTGAACCTTTAGTTCACAAGTTAAACCTACTGTTTGAGTATTTCTGTTAGCCATTATAATTAAAGTAGCCTATCACAGTAGCAAAAATACTACCAAGAATTATAAGCAACTTAAAACCACCCTTACTTTTATTTGCATATTCTTTTAATTCACTAATGTCACCACTTAAAGTTTTTATTTCTTTATTCATATTATCAATTTTATTAAATAAAGTTTTCATTCTTTCTGCACAAACCTTCTCATGGTATGATATTCTAATACCATTGTGATCTTCTAGGTTAGATCTTTGTGATGATTTTTTATTAGGCATCCTCACCTTTTACCTCGTTACAAAAATAAGTTACATACAATTTTTCTTCGTTAAATTTTTCTTCGTTTTCATTAACAATTTGAACAGTTGATAATGAACCTGCTTTAACACAATCACTCCAGGAATTAAATTCTACTGGTGATACTGCTGTATTAGTACACATT
>Ga0209602_1001676_pt1 | contig 19225 bp, 16 predicted proteins | sample COGITO_mtgs_1205_3_FD_184810 | JGI IMG/M metagenome (GOLD analysis project Ga0209602, IMG submission 184810) | Pelagic marine microbial communities from North Sea - COGITO_mtgs_120524 (SPAdes) (version 2) | ecosystem: Environmental > Aquatic > Marine > Epipelagic ...
TTAAAGCGATTAATTCTGGAAGAATCATTTCCAATAAATTTGTTTTTTCTAATAGTAAAAAACCTATGGAAGGTTGTGTAGCCTCAATTATTTTATTCAATTCTACAACAATACGCTCTTTTGTAATGATAGCTAAACGAGAAGCATTCTTTGTAATTGCTAGTAAAGAGTTTTCCTCAATTTCAAAATTTAATTGAGTTGCAAATCTAATGGCACGCATCATACGTAAAGGATCATCAGAATAGGTAATGTCTGGATTTAAAGGTGTTTTAATAATTCCTTTTTCTAAATCCTTTAAACCATCAAAAGGATCTAACAAGGTTCCATAATCATCTTTGTGTAAACTTATTGCTAAAGCATTGATTGTAAAATCTCTTCTATTTTGATCATCCTCTAAAGTTCCTTCAGAAACTTCTGGATTTCTACTATCTTTAGCATATGATTCTTTTCTAGCCCCCACAAATTCAAGCTCCATATCTTTATAGACCAACATGGCTGTACCGTAGGTTTTAAATACTTGAACTTTTGGTTTATTTGGTAATAAAGAGGCCACTTTTTTTGCCAGAGCTATACCATTTCCAACAGTTACAATATCAATATCTTTAGCGGCTCCTCTTTGTAAGATGTAATCACGCACAAATCCTCCAATAACATAACTCTTTACCTCTAAAATCTCGGAAGCCCTTGTTATAATAGAGAAGATATCACTTTTAATAGCTTCTTTGTAGTTTTGATTTTGCATGAATTAAGCTCTTATTACTTCAATATCATTACCAACTAATTTTAAAATTGTTGAAGATTTATCTGTAATTTTATCTTGCTCCAAATTTACTACATAATCTACGCCCTCCAAAATTGGTAGACTTATTTCTGAAAATGATTTTGGAGTAGATTCTCCGCTTATATTGGCTGAAGTTGAAATAATTGGTTTTCCAAGTTTATTGATGATATCTAAACAATAGTCATGGGATGGAATTCTAATGGCTATGGTATTATCTAAAGCTATGGCATTAGCCGCTAATCCTTTTGGATTGCTATATATGATAGTAGTAGGTTTCTTAGTAGTTGAGATTATATCAATAGCTTTTTGTGGTACTGCATCTACATAAGTATGCAACATCTCTATAGAACTTACTAAAACCACTAAACTTTTACTCTCTACTCTGTTTTTTAACTTAAAAATTTTAGCAACTGCATCAATGCTTGTAGCGTCGCAACCTAAACCCCATACCGTATCGGTAGGATAAAGAATAATCTGCGAATTAAGCAGTACTTCAATTGATTGATCTAAAATCTTTTTTGCCATCAAATTTTACTAAAAATTTTATTTATTTTGTATCTGCGGAACCATGAAATTTGTCTTTTTTCTGGAACACCATTCGTTTTGATATACTTCTCAACTGCGTCAACCATTCGTTTTGCAGAATTTCCATCTGTGTATGGATGGTATTCTTTTAAAATTTCTAAACGCTGTTGTTTAAAAGGATCTTCTAATAAATTTTCAGCAACTCTATTTACTAAACCTTTAAATAACAACTGATTATCCCACTTTATAGCAAGAGAATTATTTTTAAATGTTATCACAGGCTTATCTAAAAGAAGAAATTCATAGACAACAGACGAAGTATCACTGATCATTAAATCTGAAATCAATAAATACTTAATAATGTTGCGCTCTTCAATAAAAAGAACATTTTCAAAACTCATTGATAATTTTTTATAGGAGTCTATTAAGTCTGCAGCCATTAAATCGTGAAATTTAATCAAAATAAGATATTCTTTACTTTTAGCTAACTTCTCAATTTGAGTAAATAAATGTGAAGCACTTGTTAATGATGGTGAAAATGTAGGGGCGTAAAGAATTATTTTTTTTGCTTTAGACTTTTTTAGTAATATTAGTTTATCTGAGTCATATTTGTGTAGTTCTTTTCCGTAAACATCCAGTTTTGGCCAACCTGTCTCTACCACACTAAAATCTCTGTGTTTAGAAGCCGCTTTTGAAAACCTTCTCGTAAAATAGGGCCCTTGGGTTAAATACAAATCAAAATAATTACGAATTCTAAAATGTCCTTTTTTTTCTCCGGCTAAGCCATGAAAAACTTGAGTTTTAACACCTCTGAGATAATGAGGGACTTCATTTCCTGGAACAAAAATAGCATCACTATTAAAACGAACTAAATCTTCAATTTTAGATGTGAATCTTTGATCTTGATATGGAAATTTCTCCAAGATAGCTGTTCTTACAAACCAGATGAATTCATACTTTTTTTCTTTTAAAACTTGCATAACGGGTTCTAAAATTCCAAAAGAATATGGATTCATACAAAATAAAATAGTCTTCATAATTAGTAATTATACTATTTCATTAGCGTTCTTTAAATCTTCTTTAAAATCTACTTCTATGCAATTATATTTAGAAATATCTATCACCTTCAATTTTAAATGATCATTAGCAATTGCCATTTCTAGCCCTTTTTCAAAATAATCATTGTCATCACATCTTTCAAGCTGATTAATAAATACATCTAGATCATTAAAGGAAATAAAATTGATCCCAACAGCTTCACCCAATCCATTTTTCACTTCTTTTGAAAGATACTGAACATACCCGTCTTTGAGGGTATATTTTACCTCTTCATCAGAAACACTTTGTGTGTTAACTGAAACAAACGATTGATTGTTATTAATATCTTCTAATAATAACGATAATAATTGAGGGTCAAATACAACGTCTCCGTTAAACCACAAAATAGAATTACCTCGATGTTTTTTCAATGCTCGCAACAAACTTTTAGAGGTATTTGTTCTATCAAAAAATGGATTATAGACGTAATTTACCTCTGGAAATTGCTCCATAATTAAATTCTTTTTAAAGCCTACCACTGTGGTTATATCATTTACATCAAAATAGGTTGTAATATTATTAATTTGTCGTTGCATGATACTTTTTCCATCTTTTAAGGGTGTTAAAGGTTTTGGGAAAGGATTTCCTAATCTAGAACCAATTCCAGCAGCTAGTATTATTATTTTCATGTGATGGTGTTGCTATTATTTTTTTTATTATTTAAATACCAAAGATTCATATACCTATCTAATACTCTATATGCTCTTATTTTTGATATTAAATACCCTGCATACCCGTCTAAAAACCCCAATCGGATGATAAAATGAATGATAAAAGTAACCAGAGGTTTTACAAATAAATGAAATAACCTTACTTTCTGTCCTTTATCATGTAATTGTTGTGCTTGAATTTGAGCATATAATTTTTGTTTAGTCATGTAATGATCAAAATCTCTATATGAAAAATGGTCAACTTTATTTTTAAAAAACCCAAGAGCTCCTTCAGCATTTATTGTTTCATGAACTTTAAGACCGTTATATCTACATTTACTTCTACGAAATAAGCGAATGACTTTATCTCTTTGACACCCTGTATATTTTATTTGTTTATTTCCAAGATAAAAGTTTCTCCTAACGTAAAATCCAACAAATTTTGTAGAAGTTTCATCTATATTTAGAATTTCTTTTTTTAGTTCTGGAGTAACTCTTTCATCGGCATCTAAAATATAGATCCAATCATTTGTTGCAAGATCTATGGCAAAATTCTTTTGTGAGGAAAAATCATCAAAGACACGTTGAATAATTTTTACATTATATTTTTTCGCAATCTCAACAGTTGAGTCTTGACTAAATGAATCTATCACAATAATTTCATCTGCAAAATCAACTGATTTTATAGAATCTTCAATATGAACTTCTTCATTTAATGTTGGTATGATTGCTGTAATTTTCATTTTTCTTATACAGCTACATCATATTCACGTAGCGCATCATTTAAAGATGTTTTTTTATTGGTGCTTTCTTTTCGTTTTCCAATAATTAAGGCACATGGAACTTGATAATCACCGGCAGTAAATTTTTTAGTGTAGCTACCGGGGATCACCACACTTCTCTCAGGAACCAACCCTTTCATCTCAATGGGAGTATCACCAGTTACATCAATAATTTTTGTGCTCATTGTTAATACTACATTAGCACCTAATACAGCTTCTCTACATACTCTAACTCCTTCTACTACAATTGATCTAGAACCTATGAAGGCTCCATCTTCAATAATTACAGGAGAGGCTTGAAGCGGCTCTAAGACCCCTCCTATTCCAACACCTCCAGACAAGTGAACATTTTTGCCAATCTGAGCACAACTTCCAACAGTAGCCCACGTGTCTACCATAGTTCCTTTATCAACGTATGCACCAATATTAACATAACTAGGCATTAAGATAGTACCAGGTGCTATAAAGGCACCATGTCTAGCTACAGCATTTGGAACTACTCTTATTCCTCTAGATTCAAAATTTCTTTTTAGTGGAATTTTGTCATGATACTCAAATATACCCGCTTCTAACGTTTCCATTTTTTGAATAGGGAAATACAAGACTACAGCCTTCTTTACCCATTCATTAACTTTCCAGTCAGTTTCATTTGGTTCTGCTACACGCAGCGATCCAACATCTAACAAATTAACTACCTCTCTAATAGCATTGACAGTTTTATCTTCTTTTAAAAGAGATCTATCTTCCCACGCTTGTTCAATAATTTCTTGTAACAGTTTCATTAAATTAATTATATTGAATTTGATTCAATTTATCAGTTAAAATATGTTACAAATATAACACACATTATAGCTCTTTATTGCGAAGATACATTTTTTAAACAAAAATAAATATCATGTTTAAAATCGCTATTTTTGCATTAAATTATTATGTATGCCTAGAATTTTAGCAATTGATTTTGGAGAAATTAGAACAGGAATTGCTGTTACTGACGAACTACAAATTATTGCTTCTGGATTAACTACTGTAAAAACAGATGAGTTAATTAAATTTTTAATTGATTACACTAATAAAGAAATCGTTGAATTGTTTATTGTTGGAAAACCAAGACAGATGAATAATACAGATAGCGAAAGCGAAAAACATATTTTTAGTTTTTTAAAACATCTTAAAAATTCTATACCTACTATACCTATTGTTAGGATAGACGAGCGATTTACATCTAAAATGGCTGTGCAAACAATGATTGATAGCGGATTGAAAAAAAAACAACGAAGAAATAAAGGGTTAGTTGATGAGATTAGTGCTACTATTATTCTACAATCTTATTTATACAGTAAATAAGTTTTCTACATATTCCTTTCTTCGTATTTTTGCCAAAATTTTATAAAGTTTATGATTTTACCTGTTGTGGCCTACGGAGATCCTGTTTTGAGAAGAGTTGCCAAAGAAATTGGGCCAGATTACCCAAATTTAAAGGAGTTAATTGAAAATATGAAACAGACCATGTATAATGCTAGTGGTGTTGGAATAGCTGCTCCACAAATAGGAAAATCTGTTCGTATTTTTATCATTGATGCAACACCTTTTGCAGATGACAAAGACATCTCTGAATTAGAGAGAAATCAACTAAAGGAATTTAAGGAAGTTTTTATCAATCCAACGATTACTAATCAAGAGGGTGATGAATGGGCTTTTGCTGAAGGTTGTTTGAGTATTCCAGATATTAGAGAGGATGTTTTTAGACAAGAAACTGTAAGTTTTGAATATGTTGATGAAAATTTCGAAAAACATTCTAAAACATTAAATGGTCTTGCTGCAAGGGTATTTCAGCACGAATATGATCATCTTGAAGGAATATTATTTACAGATAAGCTCTCTTCATTAAAAAAGAGAATTTTAAAAAAGAAATTAGAAAAAATATCATTGGGAAAGATAAGCTCAAGCTATAGAATGCGCTTTCCAAATATAAAAATTTAAACACATATGGAATTCAATAAAATTATTTCAGTTGCAGGAAAACCAGGGTTATTCCATGCAATTTCTCAAACAAAATCTGGATTTATCGTAGAATCTCTTGTTGATAAAAAAAGATTTCCAATACCATCTACTAACAATGTTAGTTTGTTGGAAAACATTGCAATTTACACCTATGAGGAGGAAGTACCTTTACTAACTGTTTTTAAAACAATGTATGAGAAAACAGAAGGAAAAGAAGCAATAAACCACAAAGAGAGTGGTAAAAAACTAACATCTTTTTTCTCTGAGATACTTCCAGATTACGATGAAGATCGAGTATACACCTCTAATATTAAAAAAGTGATACAATGGTACAATATATTAGTATCCTCTGGTATAAACTTTTCTGTTGTTGAAGCTTCTGAAGAAAACTCAGAAACAGTGTAAATGAATTCAAGAAAACAGCATTTAGCAGCTTTCAATCGTTTGTTAGACATCATGGATGATCTTCGAGAGAAGTGTCCTTGGGATAAAAAACAAACACTAGAGTCTTTAAGGCATTTAACTATAGAAGAGACTTATGAACTTGCTGATGCTATTTTAGAAAATGACCTAAATGAAATAAAAAATGAACTTGGAGATGTTTTACTCCATCTTGTTTTTTATGCTAAGATTGGGTCTGAAAAAAAAGCCTTTGATATTGGAGATGTAGCCAATGCAATTTCTGATAAATTAATAGCTAGACATCCCCATATCTACGGAGATGTAGTAGTTAAAGATGAGAGTGAGGTAAAAGAAAACTGGGAAAAACTTAAACTAAAAGAAGGAAAAAATTCCGTATTAGAAGGTGTTCCCAAAAGCTTGCCTGCTTTAGTTAAAGCCAACAGAATTCAGGATAAAGTTGCAGGAGTTGGGTTTGATTGGGAAGAGCCCTCTCAAGTTTGGGAAAAGGTACAAGAAGAAATCACAGAATTAAATGAAGAGATAAAAAAAGGGTGTAAAGATTCTATAGAATCAGAGTTTGGAGACGTATTATTTTCGATGATAAATTTTGCTCGATTTATTGACATAAATCCTGAAAATGCCCTAGAAAAAACAAATAAAAAGTTTATCAATCGGTTTCAATATCTAGAAAAAGCTGCAAAAAAAGAAGGAAAAGAATTATCTGAAATGACATTATCAGAAATGGATGTATATTGGGAATTATCTAAGAAAATTTTCAAATAGTATTCTTAGAGGAAAACTTATCTATGGAATTACAAAAGAACTACAGATGAATGTATTAACAACAATTAATTGTAAAGGTCCTTTTAGTGTCTATAGAGCTCAAATTGAAATGATTTGTTTATTAAAAAACAAAGGTGTTAATATCAAAGTAATTGGTTTTTTTAGCGACCAAATCAAACTATTTTTCGACAATAAAGGAGTTGCTAATTCTAATATCTTTCCGAAAAAATCTATTGACCAGCAATACATTAAAGACGTAAAAAATATTATTAAAAATGACCGTATCGATATTCTACATGTCTTAGATGGAAAATCTCTTAGAAACTGTGTTCTTTCAGTTAAAAAAGAAAATGTAAAATTAATTACCTACTTTGGGTCTGCTAGCTTGTATTGGCATGATCTAAGCTCATACCTAACTTACTTAAATCCAAGAGTTGATAAAATTATATGCAACAGCATTTATGTTTTTGAACATGTAAAAAAACAACTTTTTAAAAAAAATAAAAATAAAGTTGTTAAAATATATAAAGGATATAACCCTAACTGGTTCAAAGATGTTATTCCTTTTGATTTTAGTTCTATAGGAATACCAAAAGATAGTATTATTGTAGCTTTAGCTGGAAGCAACACTAAGAATAAAAGAATTACTGATTTTATAAATTCATCTGCCTACATAACAACAGAAAAAAAAGTTCATTTTGTTGTTTTCGGAAAAGAAACTGATGCAACAAATCTAAACAAGTGTAAACATGCAAGTCCTGTGAAAAATAATATTCATTTGTTAGGTCTTCGCCCAGATGCAGTCTCCTTAATAAAAGGAAGTGATATCTATGTTCAAACCTCTATAAGCGAAGGATTTGGTAGAGCCATTAGTGAAGCTATGTGCGTAGCCAAACCCATTATAATGACTAACGCTGGCGGTTGTACTGAATTAATTGATGAAACTTCGGGAATTATTACTCCAATTAAAGAACCCGAGTTACTAGGAAAAGCTATTTCTAAACTGGTGAATAATCCAGAACTAAGAGTTCAAATGGGAAATAACGCAAAAAAAAGAATGGATAAAGTATATCACATTCATGACACAGTAGAAGATACATTGTCGTTGTACAAGAAACTATTCATACAATAAAAAAGCCACTTTAAAAGTGGCTTTTTTTAGTTAAATTTCTTGGCATTCTTTACTTTTTGTTTTGTAAGGGCAAGTTCAATCACTTCATGCATCTCCGTTACATAATGAAATTTTAATCCTTTTAAATAACTCTTTTTTATGTCTGCAATGTCTTTTTCATTGTCTTTACAAAGCATTATTTCCTTGATATTTGCTCTTTTTGCAGCTAGAATTTTTTCTTTAATTCCGCCTACAGGTAATACTTTACCTCGTAAAGTTATTTCACCGGTCATGGCTAACTTATTTTTTACTTTACGTTGGGTAAATACTGACACTAAAGAAGTTAACATAGTAACTCCTGCACTTGGACCATCTTTTGGAGTAGCCCCCTCTGGAACATGAATATGAACATTATACTTCTCAATTATTTCTGGATCTATTCCAAATTCAATTGCATTTGCTTTAATGTATTCCATGGCTATGGTAGCCGATTCCTTCATTACTTTTCCTAAATTTCCTGTAATTGTAAGTGCCCCTTTTCCATTCGATAAAATAGATTCAATGAATAAAATATCTCCTCCTACACTAGTCCAAGCTAAACCAGTTACAACACCAGCAACTTCATTATTCTCGTATTTATCTCTTTCTAATCTTGGAGCTCCTAGAATTGTTTCTATATCATCATTGGTAACAGCAATGTTATATGACTCCTCTAGAGCAATAGATTTAGCAGCAAAACGAACTACTTTAGCTATTTGTTTTTCTAAACCTCTTACACCAGATTCACGGGTATATCCTTCAACAATTTTTTCAAGCTGTGCTTTTCCTACTTTAATTTCTTTTGCAGTTAATCCATGTTCTTTTAACTGCTTGGGTAATAAATGTCTTTTGGCAATTTCTATTTTCTCCTCAATAGTGTATCCAGTAACGTTAATTATTTCCATTCTATCTCTAAGTGCCCACGGAATTTGACCCAAGTTATTAGCTGTAGCTATGAATAAAACTTTTGATAAATCAAAACCAACCTCTAAATAATTGTCATAAAACTCTGTATTTTGTTCTGGATCTAATACTTCTAACATTGCTGATGATGGATCTCCTTGATGACTTTGTCCTAATTTGTCAATTTCATCTAGTACAAATACTGGATTAGAAGTTCCTGCTTTTTTTAAGTTTTGAATCAAACGACCAGGCATAGCTCCAATATATGTTTTTCTATGCCCTCTTATTTCAGCCTCATCACGAAGGCCTCCTAGAGACATTCTAACATATTTTCGTCCCAAAGATTCAGCAACAGATTTACCTAAAGATGTTTTTCCAACCCCCGGAGGACCATACAAACAAATAATTGGAGATTTCATATCTCCTCTTAATTTTAAAACTGCTAAATGTTCAATAATACGTTCTTTAACTTTTTCTAATCCAAAATGATCTCTATCCAGAATCTTTACAGCTTCTTTTAAATTAAATTTATCATCAGAAAATATCCCCCAAGGTAATTCTAACATCAACTCAAGATAATTTCTTTGAACACCATATTCGGCCATTTGAGGGTTCATTCTTCTGAGTCTTGCTAATTCTTTATCAAAGGTTTCTCCAACATCTTTTGTCCATTTTTTAGATCTTGCTTTTTTTCGCATTTCATCTAATTCGGCATCGTTGTTTACACCTCCTAATTCTTCTTGAATAGTTTTTAACTGCTGATTTAGATAATATTCTCTTTGTTGTTGATCTAAATCTGAGCGTGTTTTGGATTGTATATCGTTACGTAATTGAAGTTTTTGTAACTCTTTGTTAAGATTTTTAAGTGTTAATAATGCTCTTTCTTTTAAGTTATCTTTCTCCAAAATAACTTGTTTCTGCATCACGCTTAACTCCATATTAGAGGAGATAAAATTCACTAAAAAAGAATCACTTTGAATATTCTTAATGGCAAAAGAAGCTTCCGATGGCAACATAGGATTTTCTTTAATAACCTCGAGCGCTTGTTCTTTTATAGAGTCTATAATGGCTCCAAATTCTTTTGGATCATCTACATCTTTATCCTCCTTAGCCTCCTGAACTTTTGCTACTAAATAAGGTTCTTCTTGAATAAGTTCCTCAATTTCAAAACGCTTTTTACCTTGAATAATTACTGTAGTATTCCCATCAGGCATTTTTAAAACTCGTAAAATTTGCGCAACTACACCAGTTTTGTAGATATCTTCAGATGTTGGATTTTCTATATCTCCATCTTTTTGAGCAACAACTCCAATTACTTTATCTCCTTTATTTGCATCATTAATTAATTGAATAGATTTATCTCTTCCGGCTGTAATAGGGATAACTACTCCTGGAAATAATACAGTATTTCTGAGTGGTAATATGGATAGAGTTTCTGGAATATCCTCTTTATTAATAATCTCCTCATCTTCAGGAGTCATCAATGGAATTAACTCAGAATCTTCATTTAATATATTGGATAGCGACAAACTGTCTAATGTTACTATTTTTGATTTACTCATATGTATTTAATCTGTCATTATGACACTGAATTTTATATTATAATTCAATAAAAAATGATATTTAATTTATAAACATTTGATAAACAGTGTTATATATATAAAACAAGACTGTTACCTAACTAATAAAATCAATTGTTATGCCAGTAGTAATCGTTTAAGTAAAATACTAAACAGCGTAAGAATTAAAAAAAATAAAAATAGATAAGGTTATCTTACACTTCTAAGACTAGGAAGTTCTGTTTTTTGAAGTTTCATCAAAAACATGACGTAATATTTTTTCATCTGCTTCTGTAAGCTCCAAGCCTCTTCGTTTCATAACAACTTTAGCAACCTCAAAAACTTTTTTAAGTTGGTAAGTTGTAAAACCTGTTGCACCTCCCCAGCTAAACGAGGGAACAAAATTTCTTGGAAATCCGCTACCAAAAATATTAACACTAACCCCTATAACAGTTCCAGTATTAAACATGGTATTGATACCACATTTAGAATGATCTCCCATCATTAGTCCGCAAAATTGAAGACCTGTATTTGTAAATCTTTCTTCTTGATAATTCCATAGTTTTACCTCTGCGTAATTATTTTTTAAATTAGACGTATTTGAATCTGCACCAATATTACACCATTCACCCAAGACAGAGTTTCCAAGAAAGCCCTCATGACCTTTACTTGCATAACCAAACAACACAGAATTATTAACCTCTCCTCCTATTTTACAGAATGGACCAACGGTAGTTGCACCGTAAACCTTAGTTCCCATTTTTAAAATAGAGTTCTCTCCTAAAGCAAAAGGTCCTCTAACCAAACTACCTTCCATAATTTCAGAATCTTTACCAATATATATTGGTCCTTTAGAGGCATTTAATGATGAGTAAGAAACAGTAGCTCCTTGCTCTATAAAGATATTTTGTTCATGAATAACGTGAACTCCAGCAGGAATAGGCTGTGAAGTTCTTCCTTCAGTTAGTAAATCAAAATCGGCTTGAATAGCTTTGTCGTTTAAAGAAAAGATATCCCAAGTGTTTTTTATTTGAAGAACTTCTTCTTTAAACTCTACTTGTTCATAAGAATCAAAATCTACATGCTCTTGAGTATCACAAGTAAAGAAGGCAATTACCTGTTCACCTTTAAAAATTGCTTGATTATTTGTCAGATTACTTACTTGTTTTACCAAATTTTTAGTTGGCAAAAAGGAAGCATTAATTAATATATTTTTATCTAACTCTACCATTGGATATTTATCTTCCAAATATTCTTCTGTGATAGATGTTGTCGTAAAACCTAAAAATTTTTCCCATTTTTCACGAATGGTTAAAATTCCTATGCGAATGTCTGCTACAGGTCTAGTATAAGTAAAAGGTAAAAGTGAGCTTCTAACATCACTGTCAAAAAGTATGTAATTCATATTGTTCTCTTAAGGGACTATTTTCTACAAAACTAACTTTAAAAAAGGGATAAAAAAAACCGATTGTTTTCACAACCGGTTTTTTATTAAAATTGAGATTTATTATTCTTTTATAAATCTTTGTACTCCAATTTTAGTATTGGTAGCTATTCTAATCATATAAATTCCTTTAGAAATTTGTTGAACATCTATTGCAGTATCATTAGATGAGATGGTCTTTGATGAAACCAATCTTCCTGTATAATCAAAAACACCAACCTCTGCTTTTTCAGTACCTGTTGGTAACTGAATGTTTAATAGATCTGATACAGGGTTAGGATACATCTCAAAATTTAATAAATTATTTTCAGAAACCCCTAAAGTTACACTGAGTGCTGAAGCACCTCTGTTGCCACCGTGATACGCGTATGTAGTTGAGGATCCTACTGCATAAATTACCGTTAGTGAACCTGCAGAAGCACTAAAAGTATAATCGTTAGAATCTCCAGTGTTATTAGCTCTAGTAGCAACAATAGTTCTTGTACTACTTGAAACTGTATTTGATACCAATGTCCAATCCCCACTTTCATTTGTAGATGAATCTGCTTGAGGTGTTCCAGAAGTAGATGTGGAGTAAGCATCTCGTAAAAAAGTATCGATCCCATTTGTCATCAATATATCTGTACCATTCATATTTGAATTCCCAAAACCAATGGCAAACCATTTATTAGATGGACCCGTTAATGTTAATGTAGTTATTTCTGTATCTGCATCAATATTAATATTTGCTGTTAATAATCCATTCAAAAATGATTGTGTTCCTGTAGAAAAACTTTGGGCAAACAAAGAAGATGAAGTTATTAAGAAAAGAATAAGTAGTGTTTTTTTCATGTGAGAGTTATTTTAAGAGTTGAATAATATTGCTATTGTTTGTAATTTTTGCGTAGTCTAGGGCTGTATTCCCTCTATTATCTTTTATGTTTGGGTTTGCTTTATACTTCATTAGCAGCTCAATAATTTCTTGTTGATTAAAAATCACGGAAAAATGGAGTGCCGTAGAATTGTTTTGATCTGTCAAATTTGGATTGGCATTTTTTTCTAAAAGTAATTTTACCAAATATCTATTTTTTTTAACTGTTGCTGCCATTAAAGGAGTACCATAACCACTTTTTGAATTAATATCTTTTACATGTTCAATTAAATAACTAGCAACATCATTGTTACTATAATAACATGCCAATGTTAGAACAGAATACCCCTCTTTACTTAGGTTGTTAATAATATCAGGATTATTTTTAGTTAACGCCTTAACTTCCATTAAAGTTCCATTTCTAGCAACATCAAAAATTGATGGTTCTTGTGCCTTTACATTTGGAAAAGACAAAAAAGCTAGAAAAACAAATAAACAAGTGTTTTTGAAAATCAATTTTTAGTGTTTTAACATTCAATATCTATAGTAAATATAATCAAAATACATTAATTAAAATTTCCTAATTTGATTGTAAAATTCTAATAATTTTTTCTTTAAACATTCACGCAATGAGGTGAAATTTTTTGAAAAACCGCTATCCCGCTGGAATAACTAGTTTACATCTACACAACTCTTTTTTAAAGAGCTAGAGTTTTTAATGTTTTAACTGAAGTTTACACACTATTAAAATTAAAGATTTGAGCATCAATTTAGGTTTTATTTAACATCTAATTTTATCCTTAAAGTTACTTTTGTCATAATCAAATTACATTTTAGATGAGAAAGATAATTCTTGCATTTTTGGGGGTAATACTCATTATAGCCTCTGTATATGTCTCAAAAATAATTATTAGCAACAAAAGTAAAATTAGAAAAGCGCCACCCAAAGTTATAAAAACTGTTTATGTAGATACTGTCTCAAACAGTACAATACCCATCATTATTCCTGCTAATGGAAATTTAATAGCTAAAAGAAGGGTAGAAATATATTCTGAAGTGCAAGGTGTTTTCAAGCCCGCATCTAAACTTTTTAAACCTGGAGAAAAATACAACAAAAATGAAATTTTTATCACTGTAAACAATACAGAATACTATTCGAGTGTGCAGTCTGCAAAAAGTAATTTATATAACTCTATAGTTGCCATCATGGCTGATCTCCGATTAGATTTTCCTGATGTTTACCCTAAATGGGAAGCCTATATAAAATCCTTTGACCTAAATAATACTACTCCAAAGTTACCAGTAATGAGCTCTGAAAAAGAAAACTATTTTGTTACTGGTAGAGGTATTGTTTCCAACTACTATAGTGTAAAAAACTTAGAGCAACGATTGTCTAAATATACCATTAAAGCGCCATTTAAAGGAATACTTACAGAAGCATTAGTTACTGAAGGAACTCTAATTCGAAACAATCAAAAACTAGGCGAATACATAGACCCATCCATATATGAAATGGAGGTTTATCTAGGAAAAAATTATGCAAGTTTACTTAAAATTGGTGAGAACGTTCAATTAAATAATCTTGAAAATACTGAAAATTATACCGGTAAAATCTCAAGAATTAACGGTAGTGTTAATACTGCCACTCAAACAATAACCGTATTTATAGAAATAAAAAATAGTTCTTTAAAAGAAGGTATGTATTTAGAAGCTAAACTAAATGCTAAAAATGAGCCAAATGCTATTGAAATCAATAGAAGCTTGTTACTAGATGAAAACAAAATTTTTATAGTTAGAGATAATGTCTTAGATGTTATGGAGGTAACACCCACCTATTTTTCAGAAACTAAAGTAGTCTTGAAAAATATTCCTGACAAGACCATCATATTATCAAATCCCTTTCCTGGAGCCTTTGTTGGTATGTCAGTTAAACCATTACAGCGTAAAAAAGAAAATATTATCAAATCAAAATAAGAAATATGAGAAAGCTTGTTACTTATTTTATTAAGCATAGTGTAGCTGTAAATATTGTAGTCATTGCCTTTTTAATCTTTGGTTTTGTAGGTGCTTACAATCTTAAATCATCCTTCTTCCCACTTGTAGACTCTAAAAATATTAATATAAATATTACCTACCCAGGAGCCTCTCCTCAAGAAATTGAAGAAGGAGTAGTTCTAAAAATAGAAGATAATCTTAAAGGACTAAACGGTGTAGAGCGAGTTACCTCTACTTCAAGAGAAAATAGTGGTAGCATAAGTGTTGAGATAGAAAAGGGAAAAGATATAGACTTCATGCTATTGGAGGTTAAAAATGCCGTAGATAGGGTTCCCTCTTTTCCAGTAGGAATGGAGCCATTGGTAGTGGCCAAAAGACAACCTTCTAGACCAACCATTACTTTTTCAGTAAGTGGAGATAAAATTCCGTTAGTAACACTAAAACAAATTGGCAGGCAAATTGAAAATGATTTAAGAGCTATAGAGGGTATTTCACAAATAGAAACTACTGGCTACCCTGAAGAAGAAATTGAAATAGCAGTTAATGAAACTAACTTACTAGCCTATAATCTATCTTTTGCTGAAGTTTCTCAAGCCATCAATGAATCTAGTTTAATTACAACAGGAGGTACTATAAAAACAGACTCCGAAGAATACTTAATTCGTGCTAACTCTAGGTCTTATTTTGCGAAGGAATTATCTAATCTCGTTGTAAAGTCTGATGCTTCCGGGAAAATTATCAAACTTAAAGATATATCGGTAGTAAAAGATCAATTTTCAGAAACCCCTAACACAACTTATTTTAATGGAAATCTATCAATAAATATTACCATCACTAGCACCAATACAGAAGATTTAATTTCATCCGCAAATAAGGTAAATGAATACATAGAAGACTTTAATCAAAAATATGATAATGTAGAATTAAATGTAGTAAGTGACTTATCTACAACCTTAGTTCAGAGAACAGAACTTTTAACAGAAAATGCCATTATTGGAATGATATTGGTTTTGATGTTTTTATCATTGTTTTTAAACACACGTTTAGCTTTTTGGGTAGCATTTGGTTTACCTATTTCATTTTTGGGGATGTTTATGTTTGCCGGCTACTTTAATGTAACTATTAATGTTTTATCTCTTTTTGGAATGATTATAGTTATTGGAATTCTAGTAGATGATGGAATTGTGATTGCGGAAAATATTTATCAGCATTATGAAAAAGGGAAAACACCGGAGCAAGCCGCCGTAGATGGTGTTATGGAAGTACTTCCTGCTATTTTATCTGCCATTTTAACCACTATCATAGCATTTGCCATTTTCTTGTTTTTGGATGGGTCAATTGGAGACTTTTTTGGAGAGGTATCAGTAGTTGTTATTTTAACTTTGGTCATTTCCTTGGTTGAAGCACTCATTATTCTTCCTGCACATTTAGCTCATTCTAAAGCGCTTCGCAAACAAAAAAATATTCAAAAAAATGGTTTGGCAGGCTTATTTCAACGTATTTTCTCAAAACTAAGACTTATTAACACCTACGGAGATAAAATAATGAAATGGCTTCGAGATAAACTATACAGCCCAAGTCTTCGATTTACGCTCCAAAACAAATTTCTAATCTTTTCTCTGTTTATTGTATTTTTAATATTAACAGGTGGTAGTTTTGGTGGTGGAATCATACGAGGTGCATTTTTCCCTCAAATAGCTAGTGATCGAATAAGTATCTCGTTAAACATGCCAAATGGTACTAATGAAAAAGTAACTGATAGTATCATCTCATATATTGAACAAAAAGCGATAGAAGCTACCAATGAAATTAACAATGAATATTTGGGTAAAAATCCAGAAAACCATTTAGTTAAAAATTTTATTAAAAAAATTGGGCCTGGTTCCTCTGCAGCATCTTTAACGATAAATTTATTACCAGGTGAAGAACGCCCAAATGAAATAACGTCTACAGTAGTAACAAATAGAATTGAAGAACGTGTAGGTGCTATTTTTGGGATAGAGAGTATCGTATTTGGAAGTGGTGGTAATTTTGGTGGTAGGCCTGTTTCTGTCTCATTCTTAGGAAATAATATTACTGAACTTAAAGCAGTAAAATCTGAATTAAAAAAACGTTTACAAGACAACACCTCTTTAAAAGATGTAACAGATAATGATCCTTCAGGAATTAAGGAAATACAATTAAAACTTAACGAAACTGCTTATGCATTGGGCTTAAATTTAAGAACGGTCATGAGTCAAGTTCGAGCTGGATTTTTTGGATCTCAAGCTCAACGGTTTCAGCGAGGACAAGATGAAATTCGAGTATGGATTAGATATGATAGAGAAAGAAGGTCATCCATTAAAAATTTAGATGATATGCGTATCCTTGTTCCAAACGGAAATCGCGTTCCTCTCAAAGAAATAGCTAGCTATGAGATAAAGCGTGGAGATGTTGCTATCAATCACTTAGAGAGCAGAAGAGAAATTCAAGTTTCAGCAGATATTAAAGATCCAAAGAAAACAAGTTCAACAGATATCATGGATGAAATTAAAAATGATATCATGCCTGGAATCTTAGCAAAATACCCAACTGTAACCCCTTCTTATGAAGGGCAAAACAGAGAGCAATCTAAACTTACAGATTCATTGACCCCTATTGGACTAGCTGCTCTTTTGTTAATATATATTGTAATCGCATTTACATTTAGAAGCTATAGCCAACCTTTATTGTTGTTATTTTTAATTCCTTTCAGTTTACCTGCAGTGGCTTGGGGACACTGGATACACGATTATCCAGTAAATATTTTATCGATGCTTGGTATCATTGCTTTGATTGGTATTATGGTAAATGATGGTCTAGTATTAATTGGGAAATTTAATAATAATCTTAGAGAAGGATTATCTTTTGATGATGCTCTTTATGAGGCAGGTCGTGCAAGGTTTAGAGCTATTTTCCTTACTTCAATAACCACTGTCGCAGGTTTAGCACCTCTAATTTTTGAAGAAAGTAGACAAGCTCAATTTCTAATTCCTATGGCTATATCTATAGCATATGGTATTGGTTTTGCCACAGTACTAACCCTGATTGTTTTACCAATATTTCTTTCTTTTAGCAATAATGTAAAAACAACATTAAAATGGTTACAAACAGGAAATAAAATTAGCAAAGAAGAGGTAGAACGTGTCACTAGAGAATAAATTTATCAGATGAAAATTAGAAAAATAATTATAGTTTTTTTATCGTTTTATATTAGCTCTGTTACTGCTCAAAAAATAGTAACAGTGTCTGAGGCTATTAAATTAGCTCTGGAAAATAATTATGGAATCAAAATTATTTCCAACACTAAAAAAATTGCAAAAAATAATGCTAGTATTTTAAACTCTGGTTACCTACCAACAGTTACAAGCACTTCAGGTGCTACTTTTAACAAAGACAATATTGAAGCAGAATTTGCAAATGGAGAAACTACCCAATTAAATGGTGCTAAAAGTTCTCGATACAATGCTTCCATAAATTTAAATTACACACTATTTGATGGATTAGGAAGATATTATAATTATAAGAGGTTAAAAGAGACTTATAAATTATCTGAATTACAGGCAAGAGAGACTATTGAAAATACAATCGCTCAATTATATGCAGTTTATTACAATGTAGCACAGGTATCAGAGAGTGTAGATGTTCTAGAAAGAACTCTGACTATTTCAAAAGATAGAGTTAAAAGAGCCAACTATCAATTTGAATATGGACAAGGAACAATGTTAGATGTATTAAATGCGCAGGTTGATGTGAATAATGACAGCATTAACCTAATTAATGCAAAACAACAATTGGTAAATACGAAACGTGATTTAAATGTAGTTCTAGGAAATGTAATTACCTCAGAATTTAATGTAGAAACCTCTATTGATTTTAAATTAGATGTAGATCAAAATGACTTAATTAATAAAATGAAATCAAATAATGTTAGGCTATTACAACTAGATAAAAATTTGATGATTAATAAATTTATTATCAAGGCTAATAAATCTGGATATTTACCAAGCATAGGATTAACAGGTGCTTATGGATGGAATAAAGGAAATAACAATGCTGCTTCTTTTGTAGCCGTATCAACCAATACTGGTCTTTCTGGCGGTCTAAATTTAAGCTGGAATTTATTTGATGGTGGTTCTACAGCTACTCGAGTTAGTAATGCAAAAATAGATTTAGAAAATAAGGCATTAGAAAAAGAATCTATGATGATAGACATTGAACGTAATTTTAATAACGCTTGGGACGATTATCAAAATAAACTAACAATTTTCCAAGTACAGGAAA
>Ga0209602_1001681_pt1 | contig 19200 bp, 25 predicted proteins | sample COGITO_mtgs_1205_3_FD_184810 | JGI IMG/M metagenome (GOLD analysis project Ga0209602, IMG submission 184810) | Pelagic marine microbial communities from North Sea - COGITO_mtgs_120524 (SPAdes) (version 2) | ecosystem: Environmental > Aquatic > Marine > Epipelagic ...
ACAAGATCTCAGGTGGTTCAGGCTTCATCTATGCATCAAGTATTGTTGTTGCAATGAAGAAACTGAAGTTGAAAGAAGATGAAGATGGCAACAAGATTTCAGAAGTTATGGGCATCCGTGCTGGTTGTAAAGTAATGAAGACACGCTATGCAAAACCGTTTGAAGGTGTGCAGGTTAAGATTCCTTATGAGACTGGTATGAATCCTTATTCAGGTCTAGTTGAATTGTTTGAGAAGAAAGGCTTGTTGACAAAGCAAGGCAATCGACTCAAGTATATTAATCTAGCAGGCGAGGAAGTTCTTGAATATCGCAAAGCATGGATGCAAGGCGATAAACTTGATTTGATTATGTCGGAATACGCAGAAAAAATTGCTCCTGTGGTAAATACCGAGGACGAAGTTATTGATATTGATAACGAAGTTATGATCGAGGAGTAAATTTTAAAATGGATGAGAGTATAATTTCTGATGTTTGGTCTACAATAAAAGAGTTTTTAGATAAAAAACAGATAGAACTAGCTGCTGAAAAATATGTTGACTTACTAGCAGATTACGGAGTAAGTGATGAAACACTTACAGAGTGTATTGGAACTGAAGCACATTTAGATCAAGCAATTAATTATTATCTTGATGTTGAAGATTATGATACATATGACGATGAAGACGAATGGGAAGACTAAATGGGTTGGTATAGCGAAGTTTCTAGAGATATTTCTAAAATTCCAAGTGCAGTAATGTACTTTGAAAATGAATTGATAGAAGCAAGGCAAGAAGTAAAACTTAAAGGCAATGTCGAACGTGCTGCTGCTGAAATGCCAGGTATTGTAGAACATCGTTTTAACCAACTTCAAGAAATTGAAGCAATTCTCAACTACTTAAATATCGAGCTACGTAGATTGCGTAGCTCGTACTTTAAGAAATATCTCGAAAACTATCAACGAGCTCTGTCAAGCCGTGACGTTGAAAAATACGTCGACGGTGAGGCAGACGTTGTTGACTACGAAAAGATTATCAACGAGTTTGCACTTATGCGCAACAAGTGGTTAGGGCTCTTAAAAGGTCTTGATCAGAAGCAATGGCAAATTACTAATGTTGTAAAACTTAGAGTAGCAGGCATGGAAGATGCATCACTGTAATGGCAGGATTTAAAACACATAAAACACAAAAGTTAAGAACAATATGCGAAGTTCACAGAGAGTTATACGATTTAATCTATGATAATATGCCTGCAGGCCAAGTTAAAAATGATATAGAATGTAAACTTGAAGAAGCATTTTTAATGGCAAAAAAAATGAATGGAAAGCTTCGACAATATAAACATAACTATGACGATGGATGGTGGGACAAAGAAAGTGAAGAAATTCGTCAAGAAAAATATATGCTTCGGAATGAAAGAAATAAAAAATGAAAACTGATTTATATAAAGACTGGAGTATTCTTCAAGGAGATAATACGTTAAAACGGGCAATAGAAAAATCAAAAATAGATAATATTTTAGATTATCAAAAAGATCAGTTAAATGTTGCATTATCCTTTTGTAAAAAGTTTAGACACGCTATTGATGTCGGTGCTAATTATGGTATTATGTCTACAAACATGGCAAAAATATTTAATCAAGTTTCTGCTTTTGAAATTGCACCTGAAATAAACACTTGTTTTAAAATGAATATGTCTAACTTTAACATTAAAAATGTAGATATATACGACTGCGGGCTTGGCGACAATGAAACTACCGTAGCATTGAACTTTAATCCCCAAAGTACTTTTTCAACACATGTAACCAAAAACAAAGATGGCAATGCAAAAATAAAAACATTAGATAGCTTTAATTTTGTAGATATAGATTTTATTAAAATAGATGCAGAAGGATTTGAGCCTTTTATTATTAATGGCGGCATAAAAACTATTGAAAAGTATAATCCTGTTATTTTATATGAAAGAAAGGGTCATGAACGCAGATATGGCTTTAATAAAAATAGTGTTTTAGAAATTTTAAAATCATACGGATATCAAGAGCTGGAATATATAGGCAGCAAAAATGCATTGATAGGAATAGTATGAAACAAGTATATAATTATTTTATGCCCGATAGTGACAACCATTTTGAAAGGTTAATCACAAAACGTATACGGAATGGCGGGCCTCCAGAATATCAAGACGATGTTAGAGACGAAGCATACAAGTATGTTACAGATTTTGATATTGCCGTAGACGTTGGTGCTAATGTTGGATTATGGGCAAAACCACTTACTGAAAAATTTAAACATGTAATAGCATTTGAACCTCTTAAACAAGTGTATAGTTGTTTAGAGCGTAATGTTTATGGATTGCCTGTTGACGTACACCGACATGCGCTAGGTAATATTGATGGCAAAGTACAAATGATTTTTGATAGTGTTAATACTGGTAATAGCTTTGTAAGCGAAGTTGGTACAGGCTCGATTGATATTAAACGCATGGATAATTTAGATTTGCCTAAATTTGGATTACTAAAAATTGATTGTGAAAGACACGAACTACAAGTTATTCAAGGTGCAGTGGATACTATTACAAAATATAAGCCTATCATTGTATGTGAACAACACGAAGATACTGAATATTGCGCAGGTAATTTTTTAAAAGAGTTAGGCGCAAGAGAAATTACTAATGTCAGAAAAGACTATATCTTTGGATGGTAACTAGTAAATATCTACATGAGCAATGTAGTATTAGTAACAGGTGGGTTTGATCCACTCCATAGCGGACATATCGAATATTTTAAATCAGCAAAACAGCTCGGCAGTAAACTTATTGTCGGTGTAAATAGCGACGAATGGCTTACACGAAAGAAAGGTAAGCCATTTATGCCGTTTGAAGAACGAGTTGCTATTATTAAAGAATTGTCTGTTGTAGATAAAGTCATCGGATTTGATGATAGTGACGACAGCGCATGCCAGGCAATTTTTCATACAATGTCAACTAATACTAACAAGATAGTCTTTGCTAACGGCGGCGACAGAACAAACACAACTACGCCTGAATATGCTACATACGGCAATCATTCCCAAGTTGAATTTGCGTTTGGTGTCGGTGGTGAAGATAAGAAAAATTCATCAAGTTGGATATTAAAAAACTGGAATCAGCCAACTACTGTGCGTCAATGGGGTAAGTATACTATATTAGACAACGGTAACGGATGGCAAGTCAAACAACTTGAGTTTTACGAAGGACATGAATTAAGTGATCAGAGACATTTTAAACGTAGCGAGCACTGGCATGTTGTAGACGGAGTTATAAATATGTTTCTTGAAGACAAAAAAGGTAACAAAACTAGTACATTACTTGTACCTGGAGATAGCATAGATATACCTGTAGGATGGTGGCATAAGGCTGTAAACTTAGATAACAAGGTTGCAAAAGTAATTGAAGTGTGGATGGGGAATGTGCTATCTGAAAACGATATTGAAAGAAGAGATTAATGGATCCATTAAAAATTTATGTAGGCTGGGATAGTAGAGAAGACATTGCATACCAAGTCTGTAAGAAAAGTATAGAAGGTCGAACTGTAAGATTAACAGATATAGTTCCGTTAAAACAAAAAGAGTTAAGGCGAGACAATTTTTACTGGCGAGATGAAGACAAATTAGCATCTACAGAGTTTACATTTACAAGATTTTTAATTCCTGCGTTGCAAGAATATAAAGGTTGGGCATTGTTTATTGATTGTGATTTTGTATTTTTAAAAGATGTACAAACTTTATTTGCACAATGTGATCCTAAATATGCAGTTATGTGTGCGCATCATGATTATACACCTAAAGAAGATGTAAAAATGGACGGAAAACAACAGACACAATATCCTCGTAAAAACTGGTCAAGTATGATGTTAATTAATTGTAGCCATCCTAGTAATAAAAAATTAACATTAGATTTAGTTAACGATCCGGAAATAACTGGTGCATACTTACACAGATTTAGTTGGCTAGATAATACCGAAATTGGTAGGCTAAGTTACGAATGGAATTGGTTAGTTGGATGGTATAAAGAACCAGAAGACGGCAAGCCAAAAGCATTACACTATACAGAAGGCGGTCCTTGGTTTTCAAAATATAAAGATTGTGAATATGCAAATGAATGGTATAAAGTTGAGCGTCATGTATTAAGAGATGAAATTTCTGAACTTAAATTAAAATATCTAAGAGAAATTGACAGAGATAAAAGTATCGATGATTTAACATTAAATACTGAAACAAAGGATCATCTAAAAAAAACTTTAAAAAATCGGATAGACCCAGATAATATATTTTATAAAGGAGATAATACTGTGACTAAACCAATAAGAGTAGTATCTATAGAAAGTGATGCTCCGTATGAGTCTAGAGGATTAAAATATGATCCAATAATTGAAACCTTTATACAAGGGTCTCCTGGAAATATATCAACATGGGATAGAGAGAAAAAATCTAGTACTCCGTTATTAATTAGAGGATTATCTACAAACTGTCAACAAGCAATACAACATTGTTGGGATACAGGACGTAAATTTTACTATATGGATACTGGATATTTTGGGAATGATAAACATAAACAATATCATAGATTAACAATTAATCATGTTCAAAACCTTGGTCCAATTATTGAAAGACCGCATGATAGATTAAAAAAATTAAAATATAAATTTGTTGCTAAACGAAAACACGGTAGCGAAATATTAATTTGTCCGCCTAGTGAAAAGGTTATGAAATTTTACGGAATGAATTTAGATGATTGGATTAATGACACTATAGCACAAGTAAAATTACAAACTGATCGTAAAATTACTATTCGTACAAAACCTAACAGGTCAGAAAGAATTACAACAAATACAATATACAATGCTTTAGATAAAACATTTTGTTTAATAACATTTAACAGCATTGCAGCTACAGAAGCATTATTATACGGTGTACCCGCTATTGCACTTGCACCTAATGCAGCAAGTGTACTGTGTAACACAAAAATTGACGACCTTAATAATTTATACATGCCAAAAGCAGATGATATAATGGCATTTGCTGCACATCTAAGTTATTGCCAATTCACACCAAGAGAAATGATTTCGGGATTTGCTTGGGACATTTTAAATGAAAGTAGTTAGTTATCTACATACAGTTCCTGCTAGAAATACTAAACCTCAAAAAGAACAACTATTACGTGACTTTATAACAGGTGTAAATGTAGCAGGCGATCAGGGAGAACTATGTTACGAACGTAACATAATACCAAGTGATGTAAATGTTATACAAGGTTGGATATATGATCAAACTCATTCACCGCATCTTGCATTAAGAAAACAAATAATCCAGTCTAATATTCCTACGATTACTGCTGATGCTAATTTATTTTTGTACCATAATCATTTAAATCCTTGGGGGTACTTGCGATATAGTTATAATGGAATTTTTCCAACTACTGGTGAATACTGCGACACTGTTATAGATAGAAATAGATGGAATAAAATACAACAAACTACCGGAATACGTATGGAACCATACAAGACAACAGGTAATCATATTTTACTAATGGCTCAAAGAAATGGAGGGTGGAGTATGAAAGGATTGTCAGTATTAGAATGGTTAGAAAAAACAATATTCACTATACAACAATATAGTGATCGACCAATTATTATTAGAGGACATCCTGGTGATAAACGTGCTAGGGATTATTTAGGAAAAGGGTGTAGATTATTAAATTATAAAAATGTTTCTATAAGTCCTTCAAATAAACCTTTAGAAACAGATTTACAAGGTGCTTGGGCTGTAATAAATCATAATAGTAGTGCAGCCGTTGGCCCTGCAATAAAAGGTTACAATATATTTTTAACTGACCATCGAGATAGTCAATGCAGAGAAATTGCAAATACTAACCTTAATCAAATCGAAACTCCGCAGCAATTTGATAGAAATAGTTGGTGTCAGCGTATTAGTATGAGTCACTGGAATTTCGAAGAACTGCGCTCTGGAGAGTGCTGGAAACATATGCGAGAATTTACATGAAAGATATTACTGTAGTAACAACATTTCATCAACCTGGATTAGAAAAATATGGCCAAAGATTTCTAGATAGCTTTGCTGAAAAGGTTGATCCAAAAATTAAATTATTAGTGTACGCGGAAAATTGTAATCCAATAGTTTCTGCAAACAATATTACTGTACTAGATGCACAAATTGTATTACCAAAATTAAATCAGTTTAAAAATAAATGGAGCAGCGTTCCACACGCAAACGGAGATATAACAAACCATCCTGCACGTAAAGGACGCAAGGATTGGCAAAAGGAATTCAAATGGGATGCTGTGCGCTTTGCAAATAAGACATACGCAGTTTATGATGCTGTACAGCGCTCTAAGGACTGGTGCGTGTGGATGGATGCAGATACATTTGTACATACTAATTGGAGTTATGAAGACTTTGCAGAACTATTACCTGATGATAAATGGATTACATATGTTGGTAGAGGTAAAGGATCACAGACATGGCCCGAATGTGGATTTTACGGATTAAACTTAAATACCCCAGTATGTATTGAATTTCTAAAAGAATTTGAAAGATTTTACGAAGATGCAGATAATGGAATGTTTAAGTTAGTTGAGTGGCACGATAGTTATATATTTGGACATATACTTAACCTTATGAAAATATATAATCCAGACGTTTTAGATTATAGTGCAGACATGTATTTGCGTGAAGCTAAGAGCGGAGGCGGCGGTCATCCTTTAATAAATACTAAACTTGGTCAATGGATTGACCATTTAAAAGGTGCCCGTAAAGATACTGGAAAAAGTTTAGCCAAAGATATAATGGTTAATCGTAAAGAAACATATTGGACATCTAGATGAAGTTTAGGCTTTGGAAGGAATACGGTGCATTAAATGCCTCTAATATTTTTAGTGCTTTTGAGCACAGTTGCATTTCTAATGGGCATAATATTAGTGATAGTAATAATATCGATGATGCCGATTGCCATGTTATTTGGAGTGTGCTTTTTCACGGTAGAATGGCTCGTAACAAAGATATTTGGACCCGTTGTCTTGAACTTCGCAAACCAGTTATCGTCCTCGAAGTCGGAGGAATCAAAAGAAGCACGACGTGGAAGGTGGGATTAAATGGGATTAATAGAGATGCTTACTTTGGGCCCGATAGTAATAACAGTGATCGCCATCGTCTACTCGGTCTATCGTTAAAGCCTTGGCGTACTGACGGCGAGTATATACTATTATGTGGACAGCATGATAAAAGTCTACAGTGGCAAGGCATGCCACCTATGAGCAACTGGTTCTTAGATACATACGATGAAATACGTAAACACACACAACGGCCAATTATATTTAGGCCACACCCACGCTGTCGATTACCTGAAATAGAACGAGGCTTACGACACGTATATAGACAGGAGCCCCGACATGTTAACGGCACTTATGATTCTTTTGATATGGGCTTTAATGATATACATTGTACTATCAGTTACAGTAGCAATCCTGGGATACATTCTATCATCGAAGGCGTTCCTGCTTTTGTTAGTACTCATAGTCTTGCTTATGACGTGGCCAACGATATAGACTTTTTACAAGATATTGAAAATCCTGTGATGCCAGATAGAACACAATGGCTTAATGATTACGCACACACTGAATATACAATAGAAGAAATATCACAAGGACTGCCATTAAAAAACTTGACATCTGCTTTAGTCTAAGCTATAATTAACGTATGATACATAATTATAATACTGCAGAAGATTGTTTAGAATTGTTTGTTGGCCTACGTGAAGACATAGAATTTAATATCGATGCATCCGATATTGGATTTCTAACTAGTATTGCTAGGCAAATATTTAAAGGTATTGCATTTACTGATAGACAATATACTGTAGTAAAAGAAAAATTAATAAAATATAATGATCAGTTTTTGTTAGCTGGTATTGACGATCTAGAGAATAGACTACAGGTATTACGCACTCCATTAAGGACAATTGATAGATCTAAATATTTAAAATTAGAAGATAATAAATTAATTCTAAGATTTCCGTTCAGTAAAAAATTAATAATAAAATTAGAATCCATTACTTCTAAATTTAGAGGGTATCATACACATGTTAAAGGTAGTCATCAACATATATTTGAATTTAAAGAACGTATTCTAGAAGAGATTATTGACACATTTCAAAATAATGGGTTCGACATTGATAAAAAATTAATAGATTTTTATACTCAAATAAAGGCAATTAGAGTATCACCACAAAATTATGTACCTAGTTTATATCAATATAACCTTCGTAATTTAGCAAACGAACATGTACAAACATTACATAATATGTTTGGTAAACCTTGTAAGAGTAATTTAGTATTTTATCAAGATAGGAGTATATTATATAATCTTAATGTGTTAGATAATTACAAAAAACAAGATAATTTATTACATAAGATTGCTAACCGTTCGAGACATTCAATACAAGTTAATCCTGATCAGTATGATATATGTCAGATGTTTACAACCTTAATACAATTAAAACGTTTGCCGATACTAATAGGATTAAACGAAAATGAATGTTTAGAACAATTAGAACATCTGCACAAGACATTATATTATTTAAATCCCAACTTAAAACATTCTGTATTGTTTAGATTACCTAACAATGATGACGGACTTGATTTTAATTTGTATATAAAAAACAATAATTTAAATGTTTCTCTTGACAAATCAGTTGATATAGTGTATATTAATATAGATAGTAATAAAATACCTAAACCATTAATTGAATCAAAAATTAAATTTCAAAGTTCGTTAACACTTGATTCTGGTTACACAGGAAGAATTATTTCTAGTTACGTATATAACGTATGTGATCTTAGTATAGCATACAGTAAAGAAATATCGTTAATGTTAAAAAAACAGTTTGAAGAAATATAAATGGCAACGTGTAAACTAATAATAGAAGATGAAGTAAACATCAAAATAGAAGGTCTTGATGTTGATGTACGCAGAAAGTTGGCAAATTCTCTTAAGTTTGAAGTGCCCTATGCAAAGTACATGCCACAATATAAACTTGGTCGCTGGGACGGCAAAGTTGCTTTTTTTGGTATTGGCGGCACTGGGTATGTTAATCATCTTGACACTATTAGTCAAGTGCTACAAAAAAATAATGTACAAATAGTAGACATTGATGATAGACGTCACCCTATAAAATTAAACTTTGCACCTGTAACAGAACGTTACTGGGCAGACCAAGGTGTGTGCTGGCCCGAAGGACATCCTGTAGCAGGTACAGAAATTATTCTACGTGACTATCAAGTAGAAGCAATCAATAACTTTTTAAATAATCCACAGAGCTTGCAACAGATTGCTACTGGTGCAGGTAAAACTATTACCACAGCAACGCTGTCACACATAACGGAGCCTTACGGTCGTAGTCTTGTTATTGTTCCAAACAAATCACTTGTTGAACAAACAGAAGAAGACTACATTAACTGTGGGCTTGATGTAGGGGTGTACTTCGGAGACAGAAAGATGTTAGGTAAGACTCACACTATATGCACTTGGCAGAGTTTGAATATTCTCGACAAGAAGCATAAGGATGGCTCAGCAGTATTATCACTTGCAGAGTTCTTAGAAGATGTGAGCACTATTATTGTCGACGAAGTACACCAAGCCAAAGCAGAAGTTCTCAAGAACCTGCTCACTCGCAACCTACGTAATGCACCCATACGTTGGGGACTAACTGGCACAGTACCTAAAGAGAAGTTTGAGTTCGAAAGTATTCATGCTAGTCTAGGACCTGTAATTGGCAACATTACAGCAAAAGAATTGCAGGACAAAGGTGTGCTATCGCAATGTCATGTTAATGTAGTACAACTAATAGATACAGTAGCACATGCAGGCTACCAAGAAGAATTAAAATATTTAACAACAAATACAGCAAGATTAGAATATATAGGCAAACTACTAACCACAGTAAAAGAATCAGGCAACACACTTATACTAGTAGATAGAATTAGCGCAGGCGAAATGCTTGCTGAACTTATTCCAGGCAGCACGTTTGTAAGCGGCGCTGTTAAGAACAAAGACAGAAAAGAAACATACGACACGATTAAAGAAGGCACCAACGAAGTTATTATTGCAACTTATGGAGTTGCGGCTGTTGGTCTTAATATACCTCGTATTTTTAATCTTGTGCTCCTTGAGCCCGGCAAGTCTTTTGTAAGAGTAATTCAAAGTATTGGTAGAGGCGTAAGAATAGCAAAAGATAAAGACTTCGTACAAATATGGGACTTGACATCAACATGCAAGTTTGCGAAGCGACACTTGACTCAGCGTAAAAAGTTTTACAAAGAAGCAGAGTATCCATTTACAATTGAGAAAGTAGATTGGAATTAAATGAGAATATTAACATTAGATAACTACAGTTATGATTTAAATAAAATGCCTGATGAGCTAGACGATGATATAAGATTTAGTGTGTTAGATAATTCAGATCCAAAAGACCCTGACTTTTATTTTATGCCTTTGATTTTTTTGGAAAGTTTTAGTTCACCTGCAATGGTATTAGAAATAGGCGGCCACGAAGTTACAATGCCTTTGGACTGGAGTATTGCAGTCGGTGACCCAATGGCAGATAATGACCTTGAAGTATTACCATTAACAAGTTTAAATGATAGAGGGTTTCAAGCATTTTGTTTTAATCCTCTTACAGGTACAAAGTTTGATTTTAAAAGTATAAGGATTATAAACTTTTATAATGATGTAAAATGGTTTTTTCCAAAAACAAAAAACGGACAACTTTTAAGTGTACCAATAACAAACACAGAAAAACCTTTGTGTGCATTCTTTATTAAAGAGATAAGCAGACAAAGCGAAGTTATAGAATATGGGAATTTATTATAATGAAAGCAGGTAAAATATGGGGTCAGACAGAATTGATCCACGCAAACGGTGTACTAGAGTTTCACCGTATTGAATACAAAGCAGGATACAAATGCTCTGAGCATGAGCATCAATTTAAATGGAACGGATTCTATGTTGAATCGGGCAAGATGATTGTCCGTGTTTGGCAAGAAGATCAAGGATTGTTAGATGAGACTATTCTTGAAGCAGGTGACTTTACACAAGTAAAGCCCGGCAAGATCCACCAGTTCGAAGGTTTAGAAGACGGTGTCGCTTTTGAACTATACTGGGCGGAGTTTAATCACGATGACATTGTTCGTCGTACAAGCGGCACAGAAGTAACAAAAGGAAAAAAGTAAATTATGTTTACAAGACTATTAGAAGGTGTTGACAAGACACTTGTAAGAAATCTAGTTATTTTACACACGCTAGTAATTGCTGTGTCAAACTATCTAGTTACAATTAGGTTTGATTTATTTCCAGGTGCAGAATTGCCTCTGTTTGGATCATTTCCTTTAGCAGCGGCGGCGTTTACATTTCCGATCGTTGTAATTGCAACTGACCTTACAGTACGTATGGTTGGCAAGCAAGCAGGTAGAGCTGTTGTAGCAATGGCTATTATTCCTGCTATTGTAGCATCAGTGCTTGTGCTATTGGCACTAGGTGATGAACACGCATATCGTGTTGGGTTAGCATCAGGTGTAGCATATGCAGTAGGTACAATGCTTGACGTATATGTATTCCAATACATTCGTGAGCGTATGAGTGCATGGTGGATTGCTCCAGCAGTATCAACTATTGCAGCAAACATCATTGATACATATGCATTCTTCTACACAGCATTTTATCCTGCACCTTGGGTTGCAGACGTAGCATTTAATAATACACTTACAAAGATTGTTGTAGGACTAATTGTATTCCTACCAGCATACGGTGTACTATTAAAATGGATGCAAAGTAAAGTGGTTATAGATGCGCCGGCTAAGAAAACAGCTACTAAGAAGAAAGCAGCTACTAAGAAGAAAGCAGCTACTAAGAAGAAAGCCGGATAATGAGTAAACTCCTTCCGGGAGAAGCATTGATATACGAGCGGGCCAACGGTGTTGTGTTCGCTCGTTATCGTGACAAACCTGAGATACCTCGTTGGATCGTTGGCGGCGACCCTGCAGGAGTAGCAAAGGCGCAAGGACATTTATTTGATTACAGTGAATGGCAAAATCTATGTGATATGTGTGAATCTAATTCTACTCTAAAAAAACTAATGAATAAGTTAGTAACAACATATTTTATAATAAAGGATAATAATGAATAATTATATTTTTACCAGCGAGAGTGTTAGTAACGGTCACCCAGATAAAGTAGCAGACCAAATCTCGGACGCACTTGTTGATGCTGGACTAAAAGCAGGAGACGAGACTACTCGTGTTGCTGTTGAAACACTTGTAACTACCAATCACGTAACATTGGCGGGCGAAGTAAAAAACTTTAACGTAAGCAAAGAAGAAGTTAAAGAAATTGTACGCAACAAAGTTAAAGAGATTGGGTATGAACAAGAAGGGTTTCATTGGGATAAACTAAACATTTATAATGAAATTCATTCACAAAGTACCGATATTGCATTAGGTACAGATGACTTTGGTGCAGGCGATCAAGGTATTATGTTTGGGTATGCATGTAACGACAACGATGCATACTTACCAGCACCTATCTATTATGCACACGAATTACTAAAAAATTTAAAAGACGAACGTGTATCAGGTGAAGGTACTACGAAACTAGGCCCTGATGCAAAGTCTCAAATAAGTGTTGAATACGAAGGTGGCGTTCCTAAACGTATTGATCAAGTTGTTGTAAGTACACAACATACAGAAGGCGAAATTAAAGAAGCTCAAAGACTAAGTCGTAGGGCAGCATATACAGCGTTTGGAGATTTAATTGATGATGATACTATATGGCATCTTAATCCTACTGGTAATTTTGTTATTGGTGGTCCTGATGGTGACGCAGGAGTTACTGGTCGTAAAATTATCGTTGATACTTATGGTGGCTTTGCTCCTCACGGGGGTGGTGCTTTTAGTGGTAAAGATCCTACTAAGGTTGACAGGAGTGCAGCATACATGGCACGGTGGCTAGCCAAAAATGTTGTAGCAGACAATATGGCCGATTGGTGTAATATTCAATTAAGTTACGCCATTGGTGTTAAACAGCCAACAAGCATTTACGTTCATAGCAATGGTCATGATAAGTCAATACAAAAATTTATTGAAAAAGAAATTGATTTAACACCTAAAGGTATAATTGATAGATTTGATATGTTTAACTTTTATAATTATAGTAACAATTGTACGTACGGACACTTTGGTAACAAAGATGTACCATGGGAAAGGATTGGATGGTAATGAGAATTATTGCAGGACCATGTCAACATGAAGGTCTAGCACAGAGTGCAGAGATTGCTAAAGAGTGCAAACGTGTGTGCGACAAGTATGGCATTGAATATTACTTCAAAGCAAGTTTTGACAAAGCCAACCGTACAAGTGCCAGTGGTAAACGTGGCATGGGCATAGATGCAACACTCACAGATTTTCTTGCACTTAAAGTTACACTGGGTGTAAAGACTCTAACAGATGTACATGATGCTGTACAAGTTAGACGTATTGAACGACAGTTTAAGGATGCAGTTGATGTCTATCAAATTCCTGCGTTCTTGTGTAGACAAACAGATCTTATTCAAGCAGCTTGTGCTACAGATAAGATTGTTAACATCAAGAAAGGCCAGTTCCTTGCACCGTGGGACATGGCAGGAGTGCTAAGTAAGTGTGCAGACGCTCGCGAAGTCTGGATAACTGAGAGAGGTACAAGTTTTGGTTATAATACTCTTGTTGTTGACTTTACTGGCATTCAGTATATGCTTGAGTCCTATGATGTACCTGTGGTCTTGGACGCTACCCACAGTGTTCAAAAGCCCGGAGGCAATGGCACTAGTAGTGGTGGCAATCGTAATTATGTACCAGGCTTATCACGTGCTGCAAGTGCTTTGGGCGTTACAAATTTCTTTTTAGAAGTACACGCTGACCCAGACAACGCACCTAGCGATGGTCCAAATATGCTTAGACTAGATGACTTTGAAAAAGTTGTTAGAGATATTATTGCACATCAATATACAATACAAGAAATAACAACTATTGATAGAAACTTTGAGGATTGTTAAATGAGTAAGAAAACATGTGATGCCTTTTTTTGTAGCAATAAGACGCCAAAGAAGTTTCGCTACTGTTATGACTGCGCTAAGAGCAAAGGACTAACAGGCAACAACAATTGGCTAGGCGGTATAATACTTGTAATAATTTTACTGGTAGTATTTGGATGAAAACAGCAATACTAATCCCTGCACGTTACGGTAGCACACGCTACCCAGGTAAGCCACTATGTATGTTAGATGGTGTACCTATGATACAACGTGTGTATGACGCTTGTACAGCGTCTAATCTACCAACATATGTGCTTACTGATCATCAAGAAATATATAATATGATGGGTGCTAGTAGATGCATTATGGATTTAGCCGATTATAAAAACGGTACAGAAAGATGCGCAGGCGCTGTAGAAATGCGCACACTTGACGACTACGATCAGTTTGTTAACGTACAAGGAGACATGCCCGATGTAACAGTTGACATGATTCATAAGTGCATAGTTAGTCTTAATCAATACGAAGTAAGTACAGTGTACACCGAAATGCCCGAAGAAGAACAGAACAACCCTAACAGTGTTAAGATGGTACGTGCAGGTAATCAAGCACTATGGTTTGGTAGAGGTATGACTGGCTACGGCGATTGGCACTTGGGAGTATATGGATATCGCAAAGATGCACTACGAGCATATCCGCACCTACAAGTATCAAAAGAAGAACATGTAGAAAAACTTGAACAACTACGCTGGTTAAAAAACGGTTGGCAAGTCGGCTGTTTGAGTGTATACTTTAATGGAGTAGAGATTAACACACCTGAGGATTTAGATACATGGCACAACAAAAACTTCCAATAAAGGACATCTTAGCAGCAATAGACTTAGGTGCTAAGGATGTATGGAATGATTTTTCAGATGAAGAACGCAAGCAAGTGAGTTTTTGGTTACTAAATAGATATGTATCTAGTGTAAAAGGTAATTTTGAAAAACAAGCAATGGCTGTTTTTAAAACTAACGAATACTACAATAAAAATTATATGGAAGTAAGTAAGCATCCTAAATTACAATGGCAATTATTGTGCATGAGCGGAAACACAGGCAAGATAGAATTTCATCCTTGGCAAGGGTTTAAAAAGAAAACAAATGATAATAATAAAGCTGTAAAATTATTAGCACAAATAAATCCAACTATGAAAATGGATGAGGTAGAATTACTTGCTGGAACATTTACAAAAAAAGAACTCAAACTTTTGGCTGAAGAACATAACATTGACATTAAATTCTAAACCATATGTATGCAAGTACTGCGGTACAGGTTACACAAGAGAAAAAACTCTTGCAGTCCATATGTGCGAAAAGAAACGCAGAGCATTGCAAAAAGATGAAAAAAGGGTGCAATTAGGATTTTATGCATTTACTAGATTTTATGAAACTTCAATGCAGATAAAAAGTAAAAAGACCTACGAAGATTTTTGTAGTAGTCCTTACTATAATGCATTTGTAAAGTTTGGTAGTTTTCTTAGTAATGTAAAACCTTTGTATCCCGAAAAATATATTGACTACGTTGTTACTAGTGGTGTTAAATTAGATCATTGGTGCAAAGATGAGATGTACGAAAAGTATGCAATTGAATTAATAAAGAAAGAGGATGTTACTACAGCATTAGAACGTAGCGTAAAAACTATGATGGAATGGGCAGACGAAAATGAGCCTGCACCGTGGAATCATTACTTTGAACATGTAAGTTTAAATAGAGCTGTGTGGCACATTAAAGACGGAAAGGTCAGTCCTTGGTTAGTGTTAAATTGTAAAAGCGGAAAAGATATGCTTAGTAAATTTAATGAAGAACAATTAACAATGATTTATCATATTTTAGATCCAGAACATTGGTCACTTAGATTTAAAAGACAACGTAATGATGTAGCATTAGTAAAAGACGTAGCAAAAGAAAGTAATTTATAATGCCTGATATTGACATAGATCTGGAAAATTAAAAATGAAATATACATGCTTGTTACCTTTCAATCATATGGCTGTTCGTCCTGATGGTAAAATAGTTCCTTGTTGTATCTATAGATGGGAAGATGTGCCTGATGATTTAAATATTTTTCATCCAGATCCTTTTAATCATCCTTACATGCAAAACTTGCGAAACAAAATGTCTAATGACGAGTATGTAAGTGGATGTTCTTATTGTTATCAAGACGAAGAAACAAAAGGATCTAGTCTTAGAACGCAATTTTACAAAGATAAAGATACGTTAGGATTAAATAGTTTTGAAGATAATACAACTCCTGAACTAACTTATATTGATCTAAGTATAAGCAATACATGTAATAACAAATGTAGAATGTGCGGCCCTGCATTAAGCTCACAATGGTACAGTGATGCTAAAAAAATGAATTATCCATTTGACATACCTAAAGGTATAGTTGTAAATCCTTTTGTCGAAAACGGAGATTTTAGTAAATTAAAATATCTTAAATTATTAGGTGGCGAACCATTATTAGAACAGGAAAAATTAATTAAAATATTAGAACAGTGTGATTTAACAAATCTACAATTTTCAATATCAACTAATACTACAGTGATACCTAATAGTAAATTACACAATCTATTAAAACAGTGTAAGAAAGTTAGTATTACTTTAAGTATTGACAGTTATGGTAAGCTAAATGAATTTTTGCGTAAAGGAACATCCTGGAAACAAACTACTCAAACAATTGATTGGTTTCAACGTAGAAAATACCATCTGTATGTTCATAGCGTAGCAAGTATATATAATTGTAATGTTTTATTAGATCTTATAAATTATTGTAAAGACAGAGATTTAAAACAAAAATATGTATTGATAGACGGTCCTGATTATATGATGCCTCGAAATCTACCTGCTCACATAAAACAAATCATTATTGATAATTTATATAAGAACATAGATACTCAGGATATTTTTAAAGTGATGATCAAAGAACTTTCTAAAGAAGGTAACTACAAATTATTTGTCAAGCACGACCGGCAGCTAAATGATATAAGAAAAGAACATTGGAAATTGTATAATCCTAATTTAGATTATTTGTTAAATATTAAAGAAAGTAATTTATAATGCCTGATATTGACATAGACTTTGCAAACAGAGAGATTGTTTTAAATAGATTACACCATCGTGTTGCTAGAATGAATAGCGAAAAAAAACATAATTCTGGAATATATGCAACTGAAATACCTCATAACCCTGTTAATAATCTTGCAACATTTGATTATAAAACTGCTGAGGATCGAGGTTATTTTAAACTAGACTTTCTTAACGTAAGCATATACAAAGACGTTAAGGATGAAGAACACTTAATTAAACTAATGGAAAAGGAACCATTATGGCAACTACTGGAACACGCAGACTTCAGCGAGCAAGTCTTTCATCTCAACGGGCACAGCGCACTATTGCAGCAATTGAAGCCTACATCGGTAAAACAATTAGCAGCTACACTAGCGATAATACGGCCTGCAAAGAGGCATCTTGCCAACGAAACATGGCAAACGATATTCCAAGAAGTTTGGAAGAAGCCTGAGGAAGGTTACTACTTTAAAAAAGCACATGCTATTTCTTATGCAATGGCATGTGTAGTACATATGAATTTATTGTGTGAGAAAATTATTTCTTAGGATTTCTTATAAGTTGTACTGACTTGCGTTTAATTCGTTTAATTTGCATTTCACCTAAATTAACAGTTGGACCAATACTAACTCTTACATCTTTACTATTCATTGTTGTAATTGCATAACGCATGTTAGTCATTTCATCACGCAAAAATATATTAATAGGAATCATTCGATTTGATTCCCACCACCAAGTTTCGCCTAACTGTAAAAATAATTTTTTCTCTATTTCTGTTTTTAAATCTGTAAACACATACATACTTGTTACCCATTGATCTTGGTTAATAATTATACCAACATATTCTGAGCCACCGTAAGTTACTACACTAATAAACGGAAAATTTTCTTGTATATCTCTTAATAACATTTAAATCCAATAAATACATTATGCAACTAGCACATCGATATTTATTAAAAAGTAAAATAACCCTCGTCTCTAATGACGTAGGATTTGTCACGGAGTATAGACCAGTGTATAATAAACAATTAAAGATATATAAAGGTATTGATAATACTTTAGAATTTAGACTTATGAACGCAGATCAAAAGCCTGTTAATTTAGCAAATTACACACCTCGTCTTGTAGCGTTTGATGAAAACAAAGCACAAGTACTAGACAAACAAGGAACTGTATTAGATGACGGATCAACAACTACAAGAGGATTATTTACTGTTCTTATAGGTGACAATGACACATTGAATATTGATGGACAGTTTTTAAATTATACTGTGTACTTAACAAATGATACGACTAATTTAAACGAGATAACATATAATAATGTTGCATTTGATGCATGTAATACTATTGAAGTTGACACTTGTGCCTTTCCAGGGCCAAAACCAACATACAGCATTAGTACATTTACACAAGATGATACTGTATGGAATAGCGAAAGCATAGAAGCACATCCTGCTATTAATGGTAATGAAGCATTGCATACAGTTGTTGTATATACAGATAGCTATGTAGGAAATGTAGTAATACAAGCTACATTAGAAAATCAAATAACTGGCTCTACAGTATGGGCTGACATCGATACATTAACGTTTACAGGTACAGAAACAGAACCTGCTCCTATTAATTTTAATGGGGTGTTTAGTTATCTACGTTTTAAAACGACAGCAGATCCTGCAAATAAAATTTCTAAAGTTTTAGTAAGAAACTAGTTGACAACCTAGCACACTTACGCTATAATAGTAGTATGAGTGTAGTGAATGAAACAGTTCTGACATACTTGCCGGCCAAGCGGAAGCAAACTCCTAGTGGCTGGTTAAGTTTCAATGCGCCTTGTTGTCATAACAATGGCAACAGTGCAGACACTCGGGGTCGTGGTGGATTGATCTCCAATCCAGATGGTGGCGTAAGTTATCATTGCTTTAACTGCGGCTTTAAAGCAAGCTGGCAACCGGGCAGATCTTTTAGTCACAAGTTACGAAAACTCCTACAATGGATGGGAGCG
>Ga0209602_1001682_pt1 | contig 19198 bp, 18 predicted proteins | sample COGITO_mtgs_1205_3_FD_184810 | JGI IMG/M metagenome (GOLD analysis project Ga0209602, IMG submission 184810) | Pelagic marine microbial communities from North Sea - COGITO_mtgs_120524 (SPAdes) (version 2) | ecosystem: Environmental > Aquatic > Marine > Epipelagic ...
TGTTTAAAGTAAGCAATGATTTTATTTTTTTAAAAAATCTTGTGATAGCTTAAAATTACCTTAACTTACTAAAAGGGTATGCCTCTGGTTTTGTTGCCTAGAAATATTTTCTTTAGTTCAGCTGCTTCCCTGTAATATCGTTGTAGTGTGTTCACTTTTAACCTATACCATTAAATAGCACTAAATTATTTAATCAATAACGTCAATATCTAATTGCTTAAATATGGGGGTTCAGCATATCATCTTCAGTAAGTTCAGGTTCTAAGCATTTAACCATACACTTAACCATTCATTCTTTAAAGAACTCTTCTTTGGTTATTTCAAAGCCAATAATTTTTTTTGCACCTGCTGAATAAAAGAAATCTAAAAATTCTTCATTATTAAGATATATAGGTATACGATGTGGAGATTCGTAATACATTTTGAGGTTATGATATTGATAAACGAAATGCCCTACAGGTAAGTTTTTAAATGTGAAGGACTCTTTTGCACGAATATAAACGTGAGATATATAATTTCTTGCACCATCGCGTAAAGTGACTATTATATCATCATTTATTGTATTTGAGACTGTTAATGAGGAGAAAGAGACCCTATTTATCTGCTCTGAAGGAAATTTGTCGCTAAAAATTTTTTCTCCAGTAAAAGGGCGTTGGGCAAAAACATAATTGCCTACGATTAAAATAAAGAGAAAAAGATATTTTTTCATAATACAATTTACAATAAATAAAATTATTCGGTATGTATGGAACAATTAAAGTTCAATAACAGGCATATCAACTTCAGTAAGTTCTGAGATTTGTAAATATACTATAAGTTTACTAAAATATTGTAAAGCACTAATTTCATAGGGATATATTATACTTGGTAAGGAATAGGTCGGCAGTTCAAATCTGCTCGCTGGCTCAACTAAGTATTAGTAATCAGGCAATTTTAAAAAAAATTCACTTAAGCATTGCTTAGGTGTTTTTTTTGGATACAAGTTCACTCCATTTTTTAGCTATATGTTTTTGCCTAAGAAGAAACAGGAAGTAGATGAGGTTGAAGACTTGCCTTTGTTTGTAGAATTAAGACAAGCTTTGAAATAGTATTTGTAAGTTGTGTAAATGAATAAAATATTATGAAAAAACTATTCCTATTTTTAGTGCTAACAGCAACTCTATCATAGATAGAGAATTAACCAAAAAAAAACTTGGAGTATGATTACGATGACCACGTTTATTTAGGGACGCTATAAACACTAAATTTCTAAAGATATAAGTAGGTTAATTCTTTTCATTTGATATTTAATTATTTTTCTTTGAATAGGGATTAGATGCAGTATTTGGCGGTAATGGTTTCTTGATTTTTGCTTTATCAGTTGACGTAAATTTTAAGCTAGAACAAGATGTAAGAGTTATACCTCCAATAATTAGAGAAATAAAGAATATTCTTTTCATTTTATTTAATTTTTTAATTAAATCTAAATATACTAAACTTAAAAGCTAAATTTCTAAAGATATAAGCAGGTTAAGTTTGTTTAGTTGTTTTTATATTTCTTTATCAATCTTTTTGTTATAAATACTACAGCTCCTACAAGTAGTAAAGCTGTTATGATTATTGGTGCTGTAAATATTGCTATGTACAACAACTCTCCTAGTGTTTTCTGCATTTCGTTGTTTTAAATATCGTCAGTTAGAATAATTTTTAGTTTTAGATGAGTAATATATTTGAGAAAATTCTTTACAAGCCGCTATTTATTGAGGTATAATCCCTAGAGGTAAACAAGCTTTAATAACAGCTATTTTTCTTTATCGGGTAATATATAGCAGATAATTACCCCAACTAAAGAAAAAAGAAATCCTAAAAGAAAACCCAATGCCTTAGGTTGACCTTTGTTTTTTCGTATATATTATTACACCAAAAAGCAGGTAATAGACCAACTACAAAAAGAACTATTAATATTATAATAACTTGTGCAATACCCATAATAATTTTAATTATCTAAATATACAGAATCATGCTATTAAAAAAAAGAAGTAAAAACGAGATAACATCGGAAGTTAAGTAGCGGTTGCAGAATTTGATTAATGAGAACAAGCTTTAAAAACAGTTTTGTACATTGTATTTATAAATTAGATATATGAAAAAGCTACTTCTCTTATTTGTTGGGTTAACGTTTATTTCTTGTGAAGGAGTTGATGATGATATTGAAAATGATTTTTTTGAATGTACTGTTGACTTTGTTCAGTTTGTAGATGATGAGAATGCTATAGTAAGATTTGAAACTACTCTAGGAGAGGAGACGAACTATTTCTATGGGAGATATGCTTATGATTTAGATGATGATGATGATTACGCAATTGGTGATGACTTAGTATATATTAGAGATTTTCAAAATACTGCAAATGGAGTAGCTACATTTAGATTTGAGTATGGGGAAGCATTAGGCTTCTTTTGTGCACAAGTGTTTGAAGAGTTGCCTATTCACATACATCAAAATTTCGATGCAGAAGCAGATTTAGAGATATTACCAACGGATAGAGGAGTTGGAAAATGGAAGATTAAGAAGAAGAGCAACTACTCATTATTTTAAGGCAAGCTACCCAAAGAGATAAAACAGTAGTTATCCAAATGAAGCTACTAATGGTGTTGTTAGTTGGCCACCTAAAGCTGCTGGAAGGTATTATTACCAATGTTCAGCTCACGATGGTATGTATGACCAAATACAGTTCAATAACATGCATATCATCTTCTGAAAGCTCAGGGATTTTTAAGCCTTTTTGATTTGAGTTATTAAACATTTTCGTCAATAACTTAGCTGAAAAAGCTTCATTTTGGGGGTGTTCTATTGTAGCTTTGGTGGGAGGAGGCTAGCTTTTAGAAATAATTTTTGTTTCAGAAAATCAGACTTGAATTTAAACTTTGTATATTTAGTGTAATAATCAGAGTTTTCTTTGTTAAAGCTCTACAATACAAGCTATTATTATGTTAAAAAACACACTATTATCTTTATTATTTTTAGTTTCTGCAATTCAAGTAAACGCACAAGGAAAACATGCTTATCCGGAAGATGACCCCCTAGTTAAGGAGTTTTTAGAAATAGGAATTATTGACCAAAAAGTCATGATGCCTATGCGTGATGGGATCCGTTTGGCTACAGATATTTACAGACCAAAGACAGATAAACCAGTTCCTATTATTTTTTCAAGAACCCCTTATAATTTCAATAACTGGAGGGATGGAAAAGTTAATACTCGAGCAATTAAAAAAGCATTAGAGGCAGTAAAACGAGGTTATGCTTATGTTATACAGAACGAAAGAGGACGTTATTACTCGGAAGGAGAATGGGATATTCTGGGAATACCCTTAACAGATGGCTACGATGCATTTACATGGATGAAAGACCAAGAATGGTCTAATGGAAAAATAGGAACGCTGGGTTGTTCTTCTACTGCAGAATGGCAAATGGCTGTTGCTGCTTTAGACCACCCATCGCATGCTGCTATGGTGCCTCAGGGCTTTGGAGCCGGTGTAGGTACTGTTGGTGATTTTTTTGAACAAGGAAACTGGTATAAAGGAGGAGCAGAGCAACTGCTGTTTTTCTCCTGGTTATATGGAGTGGAACACGATACGTTTAAGCCTAGAATACCGGCGGGTGCTACCCAAGAAGATTTATTAAGAATTTCTAGATATTATGATTTAGCTCCAGAAAATCCTAAAGTAGACATGTCAGAAGCCTTGGCTCATTTACCCATAAAAGACATGTTAAAGAATATGAAGGGTAAAAGTGAGGTATTCGACCAAATGGTAATTAGAAAACCTAATGATCCCGCTTGGTTCGAAGGGGGTCTTTACCACGACACCATGGATTTTGGTGTTCCAAGCTTTTGGTTTGCTTCTTGGTATGACGTTTCGGTAGGTCCCAACATTACACTGTTCAATCACTTGCGTGAAAATGCTAAAGATCCAGAAATTAGAGACAACCAATACTTGGTTATTGCACCAACACTACATTGTGCTTATACCCGCGCTACAGAAAATACTATTGTAGGTGAAAGAAGCATGGGCGATGCAACTTTAAATTATGATGAACAAATCTATAAATGGTTTGATCTGTGGCTAAAAGACCAGCCCAATGATTTTAAAGAAAACACACCTCGGGTTCAATACTTCACGATGGGAAGTAACACTTGGAATTTCTCGGAAGTATGGCCTCCAAAAGAATCTAAAATGACCACTTACTACTTGCATTCTAAAGGAAAAGCAAACAGCCGCTTTGGAGATGGTAAACTGAGTAGAAAAAAACCAGCTAAGAATAGTCCAAAAGATGGTTTTGTTTATGACCCCATGGACGCAGTTCCTTCTTATGGTGGAAACGTTTGTTGTACAGGTAATGCTGTTAAAGGAGGTGCCTTTGACCAACAAGAGCTTGAGACTAGAAATGACATCTTAGTCTATACAACCGAACCTTTTGAAAAAGGAGTAACCTTGAGTGGTTTTGTAGAAACAACCCTATACGTTTCTTCTGATGCCAAGGACACTGATTTTACGGTTAAGTTAATTGATGTAGCTCCAGATGGGACTGCATATAATTTGGACGAAACCATCCAAAGAGCTCGATATAGAGAAGGATATGATAAGGAGGTTTTTATGGAAGAAGGAAAAGTATATGCATTAGAAATTTCTAAACTAGCTACTTCAAATTACTTTAAGCCGGGGCATAGCATTCGAATAGAAATATCAAGTTCTAATTTCCCTAGGTTTGCTCGAAACTTAAATACGGGTGGAGATAACTTTGACGAATCTAAATCAGTTGTTGCAAACAACAATGTGCATCATAACAGTAAGCACTTATCAAAAATTGTATTGCCACTTATTAAATAAGAAACATATTTAAAATAAAAAAGTCCTGTAATATTCTTACAGGACTTTTTTATTGGAGTCTATTTTACATTCCCCCTTTTCTGTTTGGAGACCTAGGAGTAGGCCATTCCATTTGCTTACCTGTTCTTTTACTTACAGGTAAGATAATCTGATCTCTTGAAGTGGTTTCTGGATCTTCAGAAGCCATATATGCTAAAACTGCTGTAAGAATAGCATTGTTTCTAACATCATCAAAAATAATTTTATCGTACGTATCTCTATTGGTGTGCCAAGTATAATTCCAATATGACCAGCTTAATGAACTTAAACTAAAAGCAGGAGCACCCGCTGCAACAAATGCAGCATAATCAGATCCTCCACGACCTGGAGTTCCAGGAAAGTTAGTTTCTATATGTTTGGTAATATCAGCCGGTACTTCGTGTAACCATCTGCCAATATAATCGTAGGAATGAAGAAAACCTTGCCCAGATATATTGACAACTCTTCCGGTTCCATTATCTTGATTAAACACTGCTTGTACATTTTTTACAATCTCAGGATTATCTTCAACAAAGGCTCTTGAACCATTTAGACCTTGTTCTTCGCTTCCCCAATGTCCAACTAATATTGTTCTCTTTGGATTTGGATATACTTTTTTAAGGATTCGCATTGCTTCCATCATAACCAAAGAACCTGTTCCGTTGTCGGTTGCTCCAGTTCCACCATCCCAAGAGTCAAAGTGTGCAGAAAGTATTACATACTCCTCTGGCTTTTCACTTCCTTTAATCTCTGCTATGGTGTTAAATGTAGGCACTTCTCCCAATTCTTTAGATCGAGCAACTATATTTAATGTTGGTTTTTCTCCCCTAGCAGCTAATCTATAAACCAAAGAATAATCTTCTAACTCGAGGTCAACTGTTGGGATTTTCTTTGTTCTAGCGCTGAAAATTTTACTAACACCAAAACCTTTTGACCAGTAAGAGGTAACAATTCCAACTGCTCCAGCTTCTTCTATTGCTTGGTTAATGGTTCTCGAAGTATAGCCCGTATTTCTCATGTTTGCTCTCCAGGACTTATTTGCAGCATCTCTTTCAGATTTCATTTTCTCAAAAGATTCTTCTGTTGCAAACTCTTCCCAATTGTAATCGGGTCTACCTGAAGCTTCTAATTTAGAAACCATAACTAACTTTCCTTTTACAGAAGGTAACCATTTAGCAAATTCTAAGGAATCTTTTATCATTGGCAGAATTACAACTTCTGCAGTAACACCTTTTTTAGAAGTAGAAGGGTTCCAGGCCAATTGTGTTCCTTTTAGACTTTGAACTCTAGGGGAAAGCATGTCTACGTGGGTAATACCTCGTTCCCATCCCCTCCAAGTACCATAAGATTCGTTTCGTGCAGAAATTCCCCATTTGGAATAGGTTGCAACTGCCCAATCATGCGCCTGTTTCATTTGTGGAGTACCCACTAATCTAGGCCCAATGCCGTCTAATAATTGCTGTCCTAAATTCTCTAACTGAGAGTTCTCATTAGCTTCTGAAACAATCTGGTCTATTACTTGTTGATCTTGTGCGTTACCATTGAAACTAAGCACTAGAAATCCTAGTGATAGTAATAAAAATATTTTTTTCATAATTAATAAGTTTTTTATCTTGTTTAAAGATAGTTAAATCAATCGAATAACCTTATAGTCAGTTGCTGGACGAGGTTTTGTGAGATTTAATTTCTAAAAAATCTTAATGTTTGTTTTAAGAACACGCACCCGAAGTAAAACTCAAAACTCCTTTAGAGTTTGCCTTACAGTCGTTTGAATAAGTTTTGTTATCACAGCCACAAACTGGGCTGTAAATCTCATAACAAATTGCCGAATCATCGATTTGAGATGTGTCTATACATTCTTCGGAAGGAGTCGAATTATCTTGTGAAGAACAAGAAAACAAAACACAACATATGCATATAATTAACACGATTTTGATTGGCATGTATTGGTGTATTTTTTCATAGCATCAAAGTTACATTAAAATTTAGTTTTTTGCTCAAAGGTTTTTAGTTTTTAATACAACTTATTTGTTTACTTTTAAGAATTATCTATTTTTTATAGACTATAAAAAAACACACTAACTATTTTATTATTGACTGTTTCAAGTTATTGTTTTTCACAGAAGTTTGATACAGATAAATATCTAAACGGCACATGGTGTCAAAAAGGTAATAAAGAATGCTTTGATTTAATTTCTCAAGATGGTCTTTTAATGTTTGCAATACCAGATGGAGGTTATATTGTAGGAGTTGAAATCGTAAAATACGATGATAAAAACAAAAAAATATTTTGGAGAATTTTGGGAACCGCTAGGGAGACTCAATACTTTGAAATTTTAAAGAAAAATAAAGTAAACCATTTTGATGGTTTAAAAACTAAAGCCCTTTATCGAATTAATAAAAAAGAATAGTTACTTTACCTAATAACAAATCAAAACAATTTTTATGCTTGATGGTTTAAAAAGTTGTGCCTTATCAGATTTTGAATATTGGCTGGTAATTCGTCTTTATACTGCTGCTTTGATTCCTGTTTTTTTATCAAGTTATCTACTCTTTAAAAAGAAAATGACTGTTAGACTTGCATCAACTTTAGTTGCCGCTTTTATAATAGCCGCAATTGGTTGGGAGCTTTGGTTAACATATGGTGTGGCTGGAGGACTTCCAGTGAACGAGAGAAGAAGTGCAGCTCTTAGTTGTGCCATTCCCTTTCATTTAAACTGGATTTTAAATTCATTAGCAGATGTTCTCATTGTTTGGATTGGGATAGCGTTTGTGAAGTTGCTTTACAAAAACAAACCTTCACCGTTTTTGAAATGGAATTGGAGTGCTTTTTTAATTTTATTATTTTGGTTTATTGCTCAAAATATTTATGTCGAAGGTTTCTTTTATAAATTTCAGCTGGGTAGTAATGGAGATCTTTCTTGGGCTCCGATGCATCCTTTAGGCTCATGGATAAATCCATCCCTATTTGAAATATCAGGCAGTCCAATTACTTTACAGGCGCAATCCAGTTGGGTCATTATGACTCCAATAATATACTTAGTGGCACTATATTTTCACAGGAAACATCAAGAAGGGTAAGAGTGATTTGCTATTCAAAAAAAACAAGCCATGCACTCAGGTCATTATAAAGTTTAAAAACAATACCTACCAATGCCGTTGCAATTATAAAGTACTTGAAAATCTTTAAACCCATAGTTGTTCGTTGTTCTTCAGTTGAAACTTCCCCAAATTTAGTTTAAATAACTAGCTGCCTCCCCAGCTGTCTTGAAAAAAAATACCAACAGCTAACTCTGTCCATAGGTAAAATAAGATAAGTACAACTAGAAGCAAAATTATTTTTTTTCTCATTAAAAACACATCTATTTGTTTTCAGTTTTTTTTATATTTAAATAGTTTCAAGAAAGTAAAGAGCCATAAGGGTAACCAAAATCCCTTTCACAAAACTAAGATAAGCCCATAGAACTGGTTTTTTTCGAATGATATTAAATTGCCAGGCGAATATTTTTTTCATGACTTGTTCTTTACTGGTTATAATAATCATTTTAAATGTACATAAAATTCTTAATAACAGATCAGTATAGTTTTTTGTTGTAAATATTTTCAAAAGCTATGCTGCTATAATTTCTTGAATTGCTATTTTTTATTGACTTTTGTTTCTGTTCTTTTTGAGCATATTAATCCATACTTTTACTACATGCAAGCTGTATACCGTTTAATTCTTTTCAATTTAAAGTACTACGGCTTCTGGGTAATGTATTTTATTATTGCTCGCTTTTTATTTTTGATATACTATTTTGATTCAACAAAGTTATTAGAAGTAAACGAGACATTATCTTCAATTGCTTTCGGTCTAAGACTTGATTTGTCTATAGCTGCTTATGTTGCAGTAATCCCATTTATTTTATCTTTTTTGAGGGTTTTTATTTATGGAAAACTAATACGAATACTTCATAAAGCATATTCTTTTGGAATTATTTTAGTGTTAAATGGTCTGTTTTTAGCAGACTTGTTTTTGTATTCATACTGGAATACACGCTTAGATACTACCTTTATTCGATACCTCAATACACCAGAGCTTATGTTTGCTTCTGTTACAACAGCTGAAATTATTTTATTTTCAGGGCTACTTGTTGCCTCAACCTTTGCGTTATTTCGCATATTTCATTCTTTTTTTTACAAGAACTATAATGAGTCAGAAAAGCTGTCGTATTATGGTGCTCCTATACTAATTGTTATTTTGGGACTTTTAATTCTTCCGATGCGCGGAGGTTTACAAACCATACCTATTAACCAGAGTAATGTGTATTTTTCTAAAAAGATGTTTGCTAATCACGCGGCAATAAATTATGCTTGGAACTTTATGCATGCTTACACAAAACTTGTAGATCCTAACGAACATCCCTTTTTAACCTATAAACCGCTTGAGGCTGAAGCAATTTATGAATCTTCAAAAAAACCTTTGCTAGCGAAGGATTCTATTTTCAATAATGTTTTAAAAGTCAAAAAACCGAATGTGATATTTATTATTTGGGAAGGACTAACAGCTAAAGTTGTTGGTCCCTTAGGAGGTGATAAAACCATAACACCAAACATAAATCAGCTATCAGATGAAGGAATTCTGTTTACCAATTTCTATGCAAACGGAGACCGAACAGATAAAGGCTTAGTGGCCTTGTTAAGCGGGTATTATCCTCAGCCCAAACAAAGTATTATTAAAATACCTGTAAAGTCTAAAAAGCTTCCATTGTTGTTTCAGGAAATGAAAACAAGTGGCTATCAAAACTTCTTTTATTACGGAGGAGATTTGAATTTTGGAAATATGAATACTTACCTCACCGGAAAAGGAATTGATCAAATTTATGGCTCGGAAATATTTGAAAGTAAAGATTGGAATTCCAAATGGGGGGTTCATGATCATGTACTTTTTGATCGAGTAACTGCAGATTTTAATAAACAAGAACAAGATCCTTTCTTTAAGACCATCCTAACTCTAACGAGTCATGAGCCCTATGAATTTCCTGGTGAGTATAAGTTTGGTAAAAACACAGAATTGAATAAATTTAAAAGCTCCATGGCTTATACCGACAAAGCGGTTGGAGATTTTATTGCATTTGCAAAAAATCAGCCCTGGTGGAAAAACACATTGGTTATCATTTCGGCAGACCATGGACATCCCTTACCAAAAACTCCGGGTCAAAATTTTAGTGCACCCAGCAGGTTTAAAATCCCTATGCTTTGGTTGGGAGGGGCCCTCGAAACTCCGGGAACAATCAATCCAAATTTAGGCTCGCAGGTCGACCTTGCATTTACGCTTTTAGACTTACTAGATGCAGATAACAGTTCCTTTGAATTTGGAACCCACCTTTTTAATTCTAATAAAAATCGCTTTGCTCATTATGTTTTTAACGAAGGATTTGGAACCATAAACAATTCAGGTTTTATGGTTTATGATTTTATAAGTCAAGATGCTGTTCAGTCGGAAGGAAAAGAAGAAGAATCTTTAATAAGACTTGGTAAAGCTATTTTACAAACCACATATCAAGATTTTCTTGAAAAGTAATACATAAATGGAACTCAATACACATCATCTAATAACACCCAAAACAGCCCGCTACTCAACTTATGGGAAAATGAGTACGAAGACTAAATATTTTTGGTTTGTACTTCACGGATCTAATATGTTAGCGGAGCAAATGCTTTATAAATTCAAAGAGTTCGACCCGGAAACTCATTTTGTAGTCGCGCCAGAAGGCTTGTCTCGATTTTATGTAAACGGATTTGGAGGTGACGTTGTTTCTTCTTGGATGACCAAGCGTGATCGCTTAGAAGAGATTCATGATTTTTCGGTCTATTGTTCGACCTTATTTGATTTGCATGTTCAAAAAATTCCGGCGACATGTAAGACTATAATTATGGGTTTTTCTCAAGGAGGAATAACAGCCATGCGTTGGCTTCATCACATTGAAGTTAGCGTTGATTTTTTAATTCCATATGCCTCATGGATTCCAGAGGATATTGACTATGGAATTGCAAAAACGAATTGGGATCAGATTTGTAAAATTTTCACCTACGGAGAACAAGACCAGTTCTTGAATGAAAAAAGAATAAATGAAATTAAAGAAATTTGTGAGCGAGGGAATTTAGATTTTAATATCGAGGCTTACCCTGGAGATCACCGAGTAGATAAAAAGCAGTTGAAAAAGATATTTAAACAGTATATTGAACAAAAAAAATAATTATAATTTATGGCAGACACTACATTTTGGGATGGATCAGATCACTATTTATGTGATAAAGAATTAGCTCAAGCATTTCATATAGCACGAACCTTAGGAATGCCTTTACTTATAGAAGGAGAACCCGGAACTGGAAAAACAGAGTTACCACTTCAATATGCAGCAAGTCAGCAAACAGAAATGTTTGTTTACCCAGCTGGATCTAAAAGTAATGTGGAGCAGTTTGTTGCCAAGTTTGATCATGTTAAGTATTTAAGAGATTCACAGATTGAAATTCTCAATGCTCAACGAAATGAGAAAGGGTTAGACACCAAGCTTTCTACAGGCGGAAGAGATACAGAGAATTTATCAGATTATGTTGTAATGGGACCTGCAGCTAAAGCATTTAGTCAGCCCAATTCGGTTTTGCTAATAGATGAAATTGACAAGGCCCCCCGAGAATTTCCAAACGACTTACTTTATGCCTTAAGCCACCGTAAGTTTATTTTACCAGAATCTGGAAAAGTAATCGAAACTACAGAAAAAGACATGCCTACTATTGTAATAACATCAAATAGGGAGCAAGAATTACCAACCGCCTTTAAGGGAAGATGTATTTATCATTACATTCAATTCCCAGATGCCGAAAAAATGCGATTGATTGTTAGTAAACACCACCCTAAAGTTTCTAATAAAATTGTGGAGTCCTCTTTAGATATATTTTACCAATTAAGAAGGATTGGTCTGGAGCGCGCTCCAACAACCAGAGAATTACTCAATTGGTTGCGTTATGTAAAGACGTTTTCGACTCAAGAAGCTTTGTCTAAAATCAACGCCTTAGACGGTCTAGGAACCTTAATTAAAACCCAAGCAGATTTAGAACGTGTTCAGCGTCAATTTGGGAATGCATCCGAGCAGAGCTTTGGAACGTTAAACTAGTTGTATGTTTACAAAACTCCCAGAAGCGTTTAAGAAATTTGATTTATCCGTAGATGTCCGTGCTCTTTTATTATTGCAAAAGGCAATGGATCGAGGGCTTGTTAAAACCCTAGGCGATTTATATAATGTGCTTCGGACTTTTATCATAAAAGATCCGGAACATATAGGACCATATACCAAGGCTTTTTATTCTTATTTCTTGGACATTAACATCCGACCTAACGAAAGATTAAACGATGCAATTCTGAGGTCACAAACTTTCGAACAATGGAAAGAAGTTAATTTTGGTCGTATCGAAGAAGACATAACCCCCGAAGAATGGGTGAATCGATTTTTAGATCAAGTTCATCTTACACATTATGACATTAAAGAAGTTTTAGACGGGAAAGAACTTTGGGACAAAGACAAGGGCGACCTTGCAGACGAGCAAGACCAAAACCAAGAAGAAACACCCAACAGACCTTTAGATCGAATGGCAGATTATTCTGATCTCAGTTTAGAAGAGCTGATGCAACGGATGGAAGAAGTAATGAAGCAGCAGCAGTCGCAGCATAGTGGCGGAAGTCATTGGGTAGGTACCGGAGGTATATCACCATATGGTCATGGTGGTGCTGCTAAAGATGGAATACGAGTTGGTGGTTCTGGAGGTGGCAAAATGGCACGTAAAGTTTTAGGAGATTCAAATTACTTTCCAGTAGATTTAGATGCCGTTTTGAATGACAACAACATAGATGCAGCTTTAGCTTCTTTAAAAGGAATTGTAGAAGAAACGGCTCAAGAAATTTTGGATGTTAAAGAGACCATTGAAAAAGGATTGGAACGTGGAGGTTTATTCATTCCTGAAATCAAAAACGAAACCTTTGATAAATTACAAGTTCTTCTAGTTATTGATAATGGAGGTTATTCAATGCATCCCTACATTAAAGCGGTTCAGACTTTGTTTAGAAAAATGAAAACGCGATTTGCTCATGATCTGGAAACCTATTATTTCCACAATACGGTTTATCGTCAAGTATTTTCAGATTCTCAGCGTCGAAAAGCACTTCCAATAGAGCGTCTTTTGTCGAAAGACCCAAATTATCATGTATTTTTTATAGGAGATGCGGCAATGGCACCTTACGAACTAGATCGCACAAGCTTGAATACCTATGCTGACATTAAAGACCATTTCAAGAAAGTTGCCTGGCTAAATCCTGAACCTATTAAGTACTGGAATGGAACCCTCTCTACACAAATCATAAAAGAACTTTTACCGATGTATCCACTCACACCCAAAGGTATCGAAGAAGCTGTTCTTGAAATGAACCGTAAAAAGTAATTTATATTTAGGGAATATGAGGTTTCATTTGATGGTTTTGAGGCTTTAATTTTTAGTAGTTTTTATGGGTTTTAACCTCAATATTTAAGCCAAAAAAAGGGTTCCAAAACACCTTACATAAAAAAAATAATCAAAAAAGTCTAGAAAAGTAATTTTTAAATAAAAAAATTTATAAATTTGCACCTCTTAAAACATTAAAGAAAAACCTGTATTATGGCTAAAGAAACATTTGATCGGTCAAAACCCCACTTAAATATTGGAACCATCGGTCACGTAGATCACGGTAAAACTACACTAACTGCTGCAATTACTAAAGTAATGTCAGACGCTGGTTACTCTGAAGCGAGAAGTTTTGACCAAATCGACAACGCTCCTGAAGAAAAAGAGCGTGGTATTACTATCAACACATCACACGTTGAGTATCAAACAGCAAATCGTCATTACGCTCACGTAGACTGTCCAGGTCACGCCGATTACGTAAAGAACATGGTTACTGGTGCTGCACAGATGGATGGAGCAATTCTAGTAGTTGCTGCAACAGACGGGCCAATGCCACAAACCCGAGAGCACATCCTTTTAGGACGTCAGGTTGGTGTACCTCGTATTGTTGTGTTTCTTAACAAAGTTGACATGGTTGACGATGAAGAACTTTTAGAATTAGTTGATATGGAAGTAAGAGAATTACTTTCTTTCTACGATTACGATGGAGATAACACTCCTCTAGTTCAAGGTTCTGCTCTTGGCGCTCTTAACGGAGAAGCTAAATGGGTAGATAGCATATTAGAACTTATGAAAGAAGTTGATTCTTGGATCGAACTTCCTAAACGTGATGTTGAAAAAGACGCATTAATGCCTGTTGAAGATGTATTCTCAATTACTGGTCGTGGTACAGTTGCTACGGGTAGAATTGAAACTGGTGTATTTAACTCCGGAGACGAAGTTGATATTATTGGTATGGGTGCTGAGAAATTAAAGTCTACAGTAACTGGAGTTGAAATGTTTAGAAAAATATTAGACCGAGGTGAAGCTGGAGATAACGTAGGGATCCTACTAAGAGGTATCGAGAAAGCTGATATCAAAAGAGGAATGGTAATCTGTAAGCCAGGTTCTGTAACTCCCCATGCTAAATTCAAAGCAGAGGTATACGTTCTTAAAAAAGAAGAAGGTGGACGTCACACTCCATTCCACAATAACTATCGCCCACAGTTTTACGTTCGTACAACTGACGTAACAGGAAATATTTCTCTTCCTGATGGCGTAGAGATGGTTATGCCTGGAGATAACTTAACTATCCATGTAGATCTAATCAGCCCAATCGCATTAAGCCTTGGACTTCGTTTTGCTATCCGTGAAGGTGGTAGAACTGTAGGTGCTGGTCAGGTTACAGAGATTTTAGACTAAGAAAAAAAGTTTTTAATATGATACTTCAAGGTGTCCGTCTTTGACGGATGCCTTTTGTGTCAAATAAAAACGGGTTTAGCTCAGTTGGTAGAGCACTGGTCTCCAAAACCAGGTGTCGGGAGTTCGAGCCTCTCAACCCGTGCATAAATAATAATAGCATCCGATGTCAGCAATTATATCCTATATAAGAGAGTCTTACGAAGAGTTAACAAACCATGTTTCGTGGACACCAAGTGCAGAATTACAACGTTTAACTGTTGTTGTTCTTGTTTTTTCACTCCTTTTTTCATTAGCGATATGGGGAGCAGATACGGTACTGTCTGAAGTTATTAAAGTTTTCTTTAAATTAATCAACGGATAAATGTCTGAAGTAAGTGAAAAAAAATGGTACGTAGTACGTGCGGTGAGTGGTCAGGAAGCTAAGATCAAAGATTATATAGCATCTGAAATTACTCGTTTAGGGTATGATCACCATTTAGAAGACATTCTTGTTCCAACTGAAAAAGTTGTTCAAATCCGTAACGGAAAGAAAGTCAATAAAGAAAAAGTTTATTTCCCTGGATATATAATGGTAAAAGCTGATTTGGTAGGAGAGATTCCTCACATCATTAAATCAGTTACTAATGTAATTGGCTTTTTGGGTGAAACAAAAGGAGGAGAACCAATTCCTTTAAGGTCATCTGAAGTTAGCCGTATGTTAGGTAAGGTAGATGAACTTGCTCTTACAGAAGAACATGCAGCGATTCCTTATTCAACAGGAGAAACAATAAAAGTTATCGATGGTCCTTTCAACGGTTTTACAGGAACCATTGAAAGTGTTAACGAAGAAAAACGCAAGCTTCAGGTAATGGTTAAGATTTTCGGAAGAAAAACACCATTAGAATTGAGTTACATGCAAGTAGATAAAATCTAAATGTTACATATATATCGAATGGTTTAGAGCTTCCACTCTAGATTATTCTTAATCGTAAATTGAAACAATGGCAAAAGAAGTAGACAAGCTAGTCAAATTACAAGTAAGGGGAGGTGCAGCGAATCCGTCGCCACCGGTTGGACCCGCGCTAGGTGCTGCAGGGGTTAATATCATGGAGTTTTGTAAGCAATTTAATGCTCGAACTCAAGATAAGCCTGGTAAAGTTTTACCAGTCGTGATCTCTGTATACAAAGATAAGTCGTTTGACTTTATCATTAAAACACCTCCGGCGGCCATTCAATTGATGGAAGCAGCTAAGGCCAAGAAAGGTTCAGGAGAACCTAATAGAGTAAAAGTTGCGACAGTATCTTGGGACCAAGTTAAAGTAATTGCTGAAGATAAAATGCAAGATTTAAATGCATTTACTATCGAATCGGCAATGAAAATGGTTGCGGGTACCGCACGATCTATGGGATTCACTGTATCAGGAGGAAAGTCCCCTTTTTAATTTTATAAAGAAAGAAAATGGCACGACTTACAAAAAAGCAAAAAGAATCAAGAGCTAAAGTAGAACCAAATAAGGTCTACTCTCTTGAAGAAGCTTCCACATTAGTAAAGGAAATTACTAATGTAAAATTTGATGCTTCTGTTGATTTAGCAATACGTTTAGGAGTTGATCCTAGAAAAGCTAATGAAATGGTTCGCGGAGTAGTAACCCTTCCACATGGTACTGGAAAAAATATTCGAGTACTCGCCTTAGTAACTCCTGATAAGGAAGCTGAAGCATTAGAAGGTGGAGCAGACTTCGTTGGACTAGATGAATATTTACAAAAAATCAAAGATGGTTGGACCGATGTTGATGTAATTGTTACTATGCCTAGTGTTATGGGTAAATTAGGTCCTTTAGGACGTGTATTAGGCCCTCGTGGCTTAATGCCCAACCCAAAGACTGGTACAGTAACTATGGACGTTAAAAAAGCTGTTAGTGATGTAAAAGGAGGTAAGATTGATTTTAAAGTTGACAAAACTGGAATCATTCATGCTTCTGTAGGTAAATCTTCATTTACAGCTGACAAGATTATGGATAATGCTGCAGAATTGTTGAATACAATTATGAAGCTAAAACCATCTACGACCAAAGGGATCTATGTGAAGAGCATTTTTATGTCCAGCACAATGAGTCCTAGTATTTCAATTGACACTAAAATCGCTTAAGATTTTTTAAAACTAATTCGAATGACAAGAGAAGAAAAATCGCAAGTAATTGAAACACTAACTGCAGAGCTATCTGAAGCTAAAACCTTGTATCTTACCGATACAGCTGGTTTAAATGCTAAAGATACAACTGCGCTTAGACGTGCTTGTTTTAAGGCCGGTATTAGACTATCCGTAGTTAAGAATACACTTTTATCTAAAGCAATGGATGCTTCTGATAAAGAGTTCGGTGACTTAAAAGAAGTATTGAAGGGAAATACATCCTTAATGTTTTCTGAGGTTGGAAATGCTCCAGCAAAAGTAATCAAAGATTTCCGCAAGAAATCTGACAAACCGGTATTAAAGGGCGCTTATATTGAAGAAGCTGTTTATGTAGGTGATGATCAAATTGATTTTTTGGTAGCAATCAAATCGAAAGAAGAACTTATTGGAGATATTATTACCTTATTACAATCGCCTGCTAAGAATGTTGTTTCTGGACTTAAGTCTGGAGGCGGGAAACTTGCTGGTATTATTAAAACTTTATCAGAACGATAATCTGATATAATCGGTGTACGCACCCAAACAATTAAATTAAATTAAATTTTAAAACTATAGAAAATGGCAGATTTAAAAGAATTCGCAGAACAACTAGTTAATCTAACAGTAAAAGAAGTTAATGAATTAGCTACTATCTTAAAAGATGAGTATGGTATCGAGCCAGCAGCAGCAGCAGTTGCAGCGGCAGGTCCAGCAGCTGGTGGAGCAGAAGCAGAAGAAGAGCAAACAGAATTTACTGTTGTTCTTAAAGCAGCAGGTGGTTCTAAATTAGCAGTTGTAAAACTTGTTAAAGAACTTACTGGTCTTGGTCTTAAAGAGGCTAAAGGATTAGTTGATAGTGCACCAGCTAATGTAAAAGAAGCTGTGTCTAAAGATGAAGCTGAAGGTCTAAAAACTTCTTTAGAAGAAGCTGGAGCTGAGGTTGAAGTTAAGTAGTTCACTTAACCCAAATAAATAAGGTTATTGCCTCTAGATTATGTCTAGAGGCTTTAACCCTTTTATAGTTTATAGACTCCCCTAGTCTTGTATCGTTGTTGAAATTAATATAAAACCACTCCTGATGCCGAGTATATTAAAGAATAGAGTAAATTTCGCTTCTGCCAAGAAGACACCCGATTATCCAGATTTTCTAGATATTCAAATTAAATCTTTTCAAGATTTCTTTCAACTCGAGACCAAATCTGCCGAACGTGCAGAGGAAGGTCTTTTTAATACGTTCAAAGAGAACTTTCCAATTACGGACACCCGTAATCAGTTTGTTCTAGAATTTATTGACTATTTCGTTGATCCTCCAAGATATTCTATACAAGAATGTATTGAGCGAGGATTAACTTATTCTGTTCCTTTAAAGGCGCGATTGAAATTATATTGTACAGATCCTGAACATGAGGATTTTGAAACTATAGTTCAAGACGTATTCTTAGGAACAATTCCATACATGACTCCTAGTGGAACCTTTGTAATCAATGGTGCTGAACGTATCGTTGTTTCTCAGTTACACAGATCACCTGGTGTGTTCTTTGGACAGTCATTCCATGCAAATGGCACTAAATTGTACTCTGCTCGTGTAATTCCTTTTAAAGGTTCTTGGATTGAATTTGCTACAGACATTAATAATGTAATGTACGCATACATTGATCGTAAGAAAAAATTACCAGTAACTACACTTTTTCGAGCAATCGGATATGAAAGTGATAAAGATATTCTTGAAATATTTGATCTTGCTGAAGAGATTAAAGTTTCAAAAACTGCACTCAAGAAAATTCTTGGACGAAAACTAGCAGCCCGTGTATTGAATTCATGGCACGAAGATTTTGTTGATGAAGATACGGGAGAAGTAATCTCTATCGAACGTAACGAAATCATCATTGATCGTGATACTGTAGTTGAAAAAGATCACATCGAAGAAATTCTTGAAGCTAATGTGAAAACAATTCTATTGCACAAAGAAGACGCTCACATGTCTGATTATGCAATCATTCACAACACCCTTCAAAAAGATCCAACAAACTCTGAAAAAGAAGCTGTTGAACATATATACCGTCAATTAAGAAATGCTGAGCCGCCAGATGAAGAAACTGCGCGAGGTATCATTGATAAATTATTTTTCTCGGATCAACGTTATAACCTAGGAGAGGTTGGTCGTTACCGAATGAATAAAAAATTAGGGAACAACGAAGGAATGGACAAGCTTGTTTTAACTAAACAAGACATCATTACTATTGTAAAATACCTTATTGAACTAATAAATTCTAAGGCTGAGATTGATGA